>CETN01078984.1_pt1 | contig 16847 bp, 7 predicted proteins | sample 531301 | NCBI WGS metagenome assembly CETN01 (sample SAMEA2622656, study PRJEB7988) | marine metagenome | isolation source: saline water (ENVO:00002010), including
TTAAGATTTTTTGTTCTTTTGTTGCCATGTATCAAAACCAGCTTTGGCAATCACCCAACTATCTGCCTTATCATAACTGTCTGGGCGTGGATTACCTTTGTTGGTATATTCTACTACAAACTGTGGCTCGTTGTCAAGCACAAATTGAAGTACAACTGGCTTGGCTTTAGTACCTCTTGGTACTTTTATCCCACAAATTCGCCTAGCTGAGACCGCAGCAAGGTACTCTGGTTCTAATTTAAATAAAGTAAAACAAATCCAACTAATCACGCCATTAAAGCGTGAAAGCGTTGAAAGAGTTTGTGCAGATGAAAATCCCGATCTAAACGACTGTAAAGACTGTTCTATGTATATCTCTTGAACCGCGTAGGATTGTCTCAGAGAGATTAATTTCTCCTCAACCACCCCTACTTTGGTAAAAAAGTTTTTGTACTTTCTTGTGTCAATAGAGCCGTATTCTACAAGATTTCCACTGCCATCAAGGACTGTGTATCCTGTGATGCTGGTTGAAATATCTAATCCTAATATCATAAATCTATTTTTAACTTAAAGGTGTAATCTGTGCTATTTGTTTTAGTCACAGGTTTTGCTAATTTAGCAGTTCCTATAAGTATATCATTATCATCATAAATATTAACCTTTGTTATGAAAGTTTGATCCTGATATGATGCAGAATAGTTTGCAAACGAGCTTGAGATTGTATTTTTAACCTCTATATATTCTTTTTCACGATAAACCGTAGAACCCGTTTCTGCAACAGCAATTTCTTGATAAGTTGATCCTGTTGCAAAGTTTCTATCCACATATGTTAAATTATTGCTCCAGTTAAATTCATTTTTATCTGCGTGTGCAAACATTGTAAGAGTTGGAATAGTGTTTGTGCCCTTAAATTTCAATTCATATGATGAAGATACTGGCGCATAGCTTTGGGAAAAAACAGAGTCGGTCGGCTGAATGAAAGATTCATATGCTCCAAAATGTGCCCATTTTGGGTTATCTTTCCAAGCGTCTTGAAGTGTCACTGCGCCGGGTCCTTTTATCGTTGTGGATGTACCTGTAACCGGACATAAATATCCATCTTGCACTGAACTGTCAAGACTATAATTACCTGTTAATAGTAAAATGCCCTCTTCGTATAAAACTGTTCCGACCACCCCATTAGTTCTTGGTCCGAGTGTCTCAATTATTTCACCATTTCTTTTGTTATCTTTAGCTGTTCCAATAAGTGTCCCAGTAACATAAAAATTAAGTTCTAACGAACCGGGCTTAATTCTTTGAGCTTTAAATATTTCTGGAAATGAAAATAGCGCCATGTATTTTTGGCGTGGGGATGCCGCCCCCTCTATACTTGCTGCATTTGGAACTATATCTCCCAATATATAAAATTTCTTAAAATCAAATTTGGGACTACGCACCCTACCATAGTCCATTACATTTTCAATAGCTATGAATTTGTGTACTGTATTCCTACTCGAAACTCCATCAATAATATCAAATCCGTTATAAGGGGCTGAACCATTTCCTATCAATCTCTCTCTGGTGACAAAAGACGTGAACGGGTATGCACCTGTAATTTGTGTGCCTGCGGCGAGTTCCAAATACTCATTAGTCTCTATTGTCCCAGTGACGTTATTGAAAACAAAATCATTTAAATTTTCACCTTTAATAATGAAAGGTTGAATTAAGTCACTCCCTTGAATCCTGTCAACATTAAGCTCGTATAAAGAAATCGAACCACTTTGGACTCTATTGCCATCAGTTTGTCTGTTGTTAATATAAGATTGGTTAAAATAATATTTAAGAGTGTTTTGCGGATATGTTTTTACTGTATTGTAAAATATATCATCTGGTCCAAATTTCTTTTTTGGCATTTTTTCATCTCTTAGTAGTCCAATCTTACACGAATTGTCAAATCATTTGAAGGAGTTTTCTTAATTGGTTCGCTCAACTTAGCTGTTGCGACCAAAGCTCCATCGGCGGCATATAAGCCAACCGCTGTGATATAAGAAATAGGAGAATTCTCTGGATTGTTCTCTTTAACTCTAATTTGACTTGCTGATAAGTATGTGGGGTTAGAACTAAAATTAAATTCACCCGCGCCCGCCCGACAGAAGTACACTGTTGAATTCAACTCTGTTGAGTTGTTAAACTCAATATTATTAATTCTTTTTCTTAGAGCATCAGCAAGCTGTTCAATTGTACCTGATTCAATACTGCCGGTATAGGTCAAATGTTGGGGTGAAGTTGTTGAGGATTTCACCCACTTAATGTGATCCGCGCCGCCTGTTTGGGGTTTGCCAGCAAGATTTATGGTTGCAGATAAGTCAAGAACAGCAACACCAGCTTGATAATAAATTATTCCCAATGCATCGTTGTTCTCAGCCGCCGAGTCTGTTGTAGAAGAACCACTTCTTAAAATACCATATTCGCCTGCTGGTGAGTTAGTATCATTAAAAGAAGATGTCGCGCCATAATCACCAATATGAAAAAGGTGGAGGTGCGGATTATAGTAATCGGTGCCAAGACCAAGCGTAAGTCTAAAAGTTCCTTTTTGGATTTCATCCTTACCAAGAAGTCTTGCAAGATTAATAAAACCGGGAGTTTGAATAACGGTTGCTGTCTCATCATATGAACCAGACACCTTAAAGGGGGTAACCGAAGCAGTCACGTCATAGCCGTATAATACCTGAGCCATTTCATGATATATATTTGCTTTTTCAACGCTCTGGGATGCAACAGTCTGACTATTGATACCATATGTAATATCAAAAATATGGTTTGCAGAAGAACTTAAAAAGGGATAATCGTAGACAGATTGAAACATTCCATGGGAATAATTTTTAATGTTGTCATCATTATAAGTTCCTGAGAGCAAACTTCCAGTAACTGGAATTGTCTCATGTAACAAAGTTTTAAGTGTTGTTATTTCTTCATTTTTAAGTGGTTTTAATGTGCTCATTATTATTTCCTATTAGCTTGTGGCTCTAACAATTCTAACTGGAACATCTATTGTTATTCCGGTTCTACCACCGGATACTCTTACAACAGTGTCAATTACCTTTGCGCTGGTTGAATCTGGGAAAAAGTCTGCTACAGTTGTTCCAATCTGATCAAACAAAAAATCACTTGAAGCGATTGTTGATGGAACCACAAAAGATGTTAGAAGGCTTTTCCCTCTTGGACCCTGTATTGGACTAAACCCAAACTCTGACGACTCGCCTGAAGCAGCCTGTCGTAATGAAGCCTCTAATGTAACATACGTTGCGATGTTGTCAGTGTCCGTAAATGATTTTGGAAATTGTCGCGCTGTAGTTGGGTCAACTGGGACCAATAGTCTGTCGTCAGACTGAATAAAAAATTCTGTTTCACTTAGATCAGGGTCTAAGACATTTTTAAAAGATAGTTGTGTAGTATCAAGCCCTTGGTCAATAACAATTGCCCTATTAGCAGCGCGTTCAACGTTAACTCCATTAATAAATCCATCTGGTAGAAAATTAAAACCGGTTGTTAAAGCTGATGTTGATGCTACATATTTATCAACTGCCAACTGGTTAGAGAGGACTACAAAACTATTAGTTGTTTTGGCGTTAGAAAGACTGGCATAGGGAAACCCCGGAAATTCTGATGAAGAACTCTTCAAGTTTAATCTTGCAACTGGTAAGAACAAAGTTTGATTTCTTCCGCTTAAAGTTAGTAATTTGTACTTCATCGCGGAGGAGCTATTTGTGAAAGCCTCAAATACCGGAGTTTTTAAAATGTTTATATCCTTCTCTGCTGTTGACTTTGTTGTATCATAAAGTTTGTAATTAATTTCATCATCCCCAAAGGCAAAAAAAGAAATTTTGAATGAACCATCGGCTCTTGCTAATCTTTGACGACCAATATCTGTTAGAACCGCGTCTAAAATAATATCGCCACTGTTATCTAAAAAACTTGACATGCTTCTCTCCTAAACATAATAAATAGTTTTAAAATGCAAAATAACTTTATTCAGCATTCGTTTATTCTTCATCCACCCTATAACTAATAAGTACCTTGTCTTTTGTTGTCTGGTCTAAATTAAGAACCCCCGCATTTTCACTTGCTTCTTTAAAGTTCTTTTTATAAATAATATTAAAATCAACTTTTCTGCCAGTTTTTTTAGAAGTTAATCTAATCTTAAACTGCGGTCGTGTCTCCGTGACAGGCGAAAAAACAGTAGGACTCAAATATCCAATTCCATTTTTTTCTGGGTTGGGGGCTTGTTGTAATAACGCTGGTTCAATCCTAAATTTATTTCCAAAATTCAACTCTTTTGTTCTTTTTTCTTTACTTGACAAATCATCATAAAGTTGAATTATTGGGAATATTGTGCCGCCGTCGTCAACTATCTCGACCTCGTATACTTGACTAAAATAAGATTCTAACCCTGTATAAGATTCACTTTTTGAAGCAAAATAATATTTTGTATCTGGCTCTATGTTAACAACTTTTCCATAACCTTCTGAAAAAACATCTATTTTTTTAAATAATTTTAAATCATTTAGATCTTTTGGTGGAGTTTTTGAAAAATATATTTTTATGTTTTTTAATACTTGTTTGAAAAAATACATTTGTTCTTCAATTGGGTTTACAATCCCCTGTTGTTTTTCATAATATTCTTTTGCTTCTTCATAGCCCTCTGTCCAAAGTTTTTTTGGAACATTTTTTGTCACAACACCACCAGAAACAAGATTCTCAAAAATAAAAATTAATTTGTTATTCACACCTGTGATTGGAAACACGTTCATAAAAGTCGGTAATGGCGGCAAATCAACAAAAGAAAACTCTGTATCTACCTTAGATTTACCGACTTTTTTTAAGGAATTTTTTGTGAATCCGCTCTGTTTTGCTTTTAAGCCTATAGATGTGTAGTTCGCAGGCGAATTTGTTACAACAACTTCAGCGCTATATTTATATTCATATGTTTCTTGTTGGATCAACTCTTGCAATTCATATCCGTATTTTGTTCCATACCTTACTTGTGAATCGTATAAAATGAAATTATTTTCCTGTCCCAAATTATCAACTACAAAGTAAGATTGCGAACCATCATTGGAGAAAGTCGCAGCAAGTCTTTTTTTCCGAACAATATTTCCAACACTAAGTTGTCCAAAAAACGGAACAAAGTTTCTTGATAGATCAAGCGTTGAAGTTGTGTTGGCGGATTCAATAATGTTGGACATGAGTTTAATAAGACTTCCATCCAAGAATGTATCTAAATCCTTATCAACAAGGACATCAAAAAAGCTTTTTCCTATGAGCGTCAAATATAAATTTTGTTTGTATAGTTTTACAGTTTTATCAGTTGCGCCTATTATTTGAGATAAAGAAATACCATTATCAGCCTGTTTTGGGATCGCAGTATTGTTCTTGATACTTAATTCATTATAATAAGGTAACGATAGATTAATTCTAAGAATGTTTGATTTCACGTTTTCAATATCAAATATTTGATTTTGGGCGGCGGTCCAAGATAAAACACTTGTTTGGCACCCCAACCCACCTTCAGGCACATCTTTATTTAAAATATTGTCATTGCCTTCCTTATAAAAAAGCCTTAAACCGGTTTCAACTTTATCAGCAAGGGCGTTTTTGCACTTTTTAACCTCTTTTGGTGTGCTAAAAAACTTTTTTTCTGATTCAGGCACATTTTGTAAACTATTATTAAAAAATGGAGAGTTTATATAATTTACCGTGCTAAACCCTTCTATTGAAGAAGGCGGGTTTATTTGCAAATAATTATTTTTATTTTCATAAGTTCTTTTATTAACTTGGTCTTTTATAAGCCCTAATAAGGCTGGGAAACCAAAACCCGGATTCTTTAAATAATCTAATAGTGGTTCTTTAGGATTGCCTGTTGCATAATAATCGCACAGGAAAAAAGCAGCTAATGTCAAAGGTTTTGCTGATTCCGCGTTACCTTTGAAGGTTAAATCGTCTCCAGTCTTTTTTTCAATATTGTAAGAAAAGATCTGTGAACACCAAAGCCAAAAATAATTTTCTATTAATTTTAATTGTTCATCAGTCTGTTTTGGTCCTGATGTATGGCTTATCGCTGTACCGCCTATTGTTTCAATAAATTTTTGTTTTATTCCCTCTTCATCAAGGATGACTGGTTCTAAATCTTTTAAAACTTTTTCTATCGCCAAATTAGTGATAAAATTTATATCTGTATCACCCGAGAGCCGATAATCAAATACCAAGGTGTTATTGTTTAAATTAAAATTTGGTGCCCAAACATAGTTTTTCATAAAGGCGATTGGGTCCTCAAGATATTTATTTATGTCAAAAAAGTTTCTTAAATTTGTTATGTTGTAATCTTTATAATTGGTAATTGTAAATTTTGGTGAATAAAATTTTTCCTCTTTAACTTCCGGTGGGGACGCCTCAGAGGCAAATTTGTCAACCTCTGTTAGATCTATAGTTTCAAAATCTATCTTTAATTCATCTTCTTTTTCGGTTGAAAGGCTTTCATCTGTTGGATTTTCGGAGCCGTAAAGAACATTTTCAACATTTTCTATTTCTATTGTCATTATTAAATACCACTTCCTACAATGTAAAAGTATGAATCGTAAAACTCTTCATAATTATCAAGTCGCGCCAATATTCTCTGCCCCGGCTCTATAAGATCTAAAACTTCTTGTGTTAATTTTTTAAAATTTAATGCAGAAACTGTTTCTCCAATGTTGTCTAAATAAGACACCTCAACGTCTTGTTCCTTCGTTGTTACAAGCTCTAAAATGCTTTGAGGAATTTGAAATCCGATTTTTTCATCCCTTTTTTGATCTGAGTCTCCACAATTAACTTTATTAGTTAAACCACCCTGATTAATTTCATCCTCCTTGGTGGATACAACTGAAAAGACTGGTATGGCTTTTAAATTGTTAATTTTTTTAAACGATTGTGCAAGAGCGCTTACATACTTTTTATTGCCATCTTCAACATCAGCGGATAAAATACTTTTAAAAAATGTTTGGTTGGTTAAGTTAAAAAACTTGTTGTTTTTGTCGCTTTTTATTTTTATTTTTTTCTCAAAATTTTGCTCAAAATAATTTGGAAAATAATTTGACGAATAAAAAGAAGGCTTTGTGTATTGTGAGGATATATGTTGATTTGCCACGACTCTTTCTGTTGCGGAGTCAAGTTTCTCTGAAATTAAAGATGTAATTCCACCAACTAAAAACTCAAAGTCAGCATCAGAAATTATTTCATAATTGTCAAATAAGCTCTTATATTCACTTGGTATTTGTTCGCCAAAAAATTGTGAAATAATATTAACGACCTCTTGTCTGTTTTTTTCTTGTTCGGCTCCCAGCATTTGTGTTAGAAGCTTTTCTGCAATGCCAATTGTTATGTCATTAAAATATAATATAATTTTAAGCTCATAATTTGCAAATGGATTTAATGTCGGTGTAAAAAAATTGTAAAACTTATATTGATCAGTATTTTGTACTTTAAGTTGTTCAACGCTTTGACTATCAACAATTGCAAGAATATCCTCAAATTCGTATCCAAAATTTGCTGAATCATAAGTTGAAATTTGCACTTTTGTAGATATTAAAAATTGAGTAAATTGTTGTTCATCTTCTATTTGAATTAAATTCGGAAATTTTGTTCTTTCATTAATAAATTTTTGTGCGTCTAAGACATAAAATCCATCAAGATTGTTTTGATTTGAAAACGAGTAAAGAATATCTGAAGTGTAAGAATTTTCTTTTATAAAATCTGATATAGTCGTTGAATCGCTTTGTTTAAAAACTTGTAGATCTTTTTGCGATACTGATGTGTTTTCTGTTTTATCAATTATGTCTTGCCTGTTTACCGAAAACAGAAAAACTTGTCCTGTTTCTATCCCATTGCCAGTTAAAGAAATTAGTATTTTAAAATTTTGACCCGGCGTTTCTTTCAAATCAACCCTGATGGATCGTATCAACTCTTCAGCCTTAAAAATTATTTCATTTTTATCAAGAGAAAAAAGTTTTTTCCTTGCCGACTTGTTCAGGATGGACGGAAAGCCAGACTTTTGTAAAGAGATCAAATCATTTTCAGAAAGAGACATAATTTTTACAGTGTCAAAAAACTCATTAATGTTTGTTATGTTTAAGTCCAAATATAATTTGCCATCTACTTTATAAATATTTGAAGCACTAACGGATGTATCCGCTTCCTCCAATGGAAAAACTTGAATACCAGTTAGATTATTTTTTGCTTCAAAATATTTTGTATTATTAACAATCATATTCTACTTCCCTACACATCAACACATTCATCGTCTACTTTTTCAATTTCCACTTCCTCGTCTACAAAAGTGAATCCCTCTCTTGCCGCTTCCACTTCCTCATCAGTTGAAATGTTAAAATACCACCCAACAGAAGTTGGATTTAAATTTTCCTCTTCAAAGTAAAGCTGATCTAAGCTGGCTGTTTGAAAATTGTCTGTGTATCGGTATTTAAACACTTCTAATGTAAAATCCTCTTTACCACTTAAAACATTTTTTTCTTCGACTGATATTGTAAAATCATTAAACGCTTTATTAAATAAAATAAACGTGTTGTCCCCAGACTTTCTGAAAAGATCTTTAAAATCTATATTTAAATTTTCTTGAACATCAGAATAGTAAACTGATTCTGTATCATTTTTATCAAACGAAAATTGATTGTAGTCATAACTACAACTTAAAGATAACTGTGGAATTTTTTCGAAAGATGGTCCAATAGTCCCACCGTGAATGTCGGATGAAGTGAAAGATATTTCTGTTGAGCCTGTGAAAAGAGTTCCGTCGTCAGCAAGTACTTCCCACGCAGGTTTATAGTTTGAATATGGAGTAAAAGTCCCCAAACCCTCTATTTGTTTATTTTCTTTTTTAAAGGTGGGAAGGACTGTTATTCCAACCCCTTTTAAAAACTCATCAAGGAATAATGATAAAGCTTCCTCTTGTAAAACTTGATAGTTTTTTACGCCCTGCTTGGCTGTCGGGGATCTAAGAGTTAATTTATCTTTTATTCTTGTTTTTATTTCGTTCTGTTCTTCCACAGAGCCAGACCTTATATATTGCAAGTCATAAACAACGTCGTCATCCATAAATTCGTAGTGAGTTGGCTTAAACCTACCTTGAGATAAAAGCTGACGACCCAATCGTGTTAATTGAACTTCTATTACTTCCTCTTTTTTGTTAAAAAACGTCATAATTTTTCTCTATATAATTAGTTGTCCTAACATTTCCCTTGAAGTTCCTGCAATCGCCTCAAAGCTTCTGGATCCATAGCATCTCCAACCTCGTTCTGAATTTCTGATAAGATTTGCAGTTCCGCAAGTTCCTCGTCTGTGCATAACTCTGGGTCACCTGCCTCAACGGATTCGGGATCTGGACTGTCTGCGTCTATAGCGCCAAAGTCCACTGCTTCAAAACTGGCAACTGCCGCTGTTGCAAAAGTTGTTGCTGGTGTAGAAACCACTGCCGCAGTTCTTTCTGGCTCAGGAGAAGTAAATTCTGGCTCCCGCTCTGGCTCTCTTTCTGGCTCAGGCTCTGGTGAGGTAAATGGTATGAAAGTTTCTGGTAGTGGAACAAATTCAAAGCTCTCTGGCTGTTCTGTCACAGGCTCTGGTCTTGGGCATTTTCTTAATAATTCTTGCAGTCTGTTGGATTCTCTTGGAGTTAGCGTACCCCCAATAGGACCACCCAATGCGCTCTGAGTAGGCTGGCTTTTATTTATGAGAAGCTGCAACTCTCTTGCGTCCTCGTCAGAACAAACACTTGTTTCTACTTGGCTTGTTGGTTGTAGTTGCGTATTTACTTCTATGGGCTGTCCCAAATTAAGTGCTTTAGCCAGTGCGTCTTCTGGTTTGATATATCCTCCACCAGCAATCTGTTTAATTCTATTTGGATTATCGTTCCGCACTTCAAATTCTACGTCCATCTTTCCAAGCTCAACTAAGCTAAATTGATCGTATGGATAGTTGTAAGAAAAGCGGGATGCACCTGATGTTTTATAGGCGCGGACCCCTGTTTTATTTTCAAGCATCTTGTAATAATCGTAGTTTGCCCTCTTTTTGACTTTAAACATTTTCCAGCGTATGTCGTTTGGAATTGAATTTAGACCATTATATCTAAAAATTGTTGGTGATAATAATTCTCCATCAACAATCGGGTGTTCTAAGACTACTTTTTGTTTTTGTGCTTTGGTAGCTATTTCTGGCATCACTCCTTGCCAGATATTTGCCAAGTCTTGTTTAGTTAAATCACTTGAGAATTCAAAGAAATACATGGCAAAGGGCGGATAAGCTGGTTCAAATGATTGCTTTGTTCTAAGAATTTGTCTTGCTTCGTCTCTCGTATGAACAAAATCATAGACGGGAGGCAAAACATACTTATCCATTTTCGTGATCATGTTAGAAATTGAATCTTCTGTTACTTGGTTATTTCTTACTAAACTATATCTATTTTCAAAAATGTTTATTGGCAATTCAAAAAATTTCTCTTCGCCAGTTTTACAGTCAACAAAGAAGGGGACCGCACAAACTGCTTCTTCAATCACTTGTCGCGGCTTAATTTTTCCAAACGCTTTAGCCGTTGGTTCAAACCCAACCGCCTGTATTAACGAACCTGTTAGAGCAGGATTGGTGGTCGTAGTTTCATCCAAACTTATATGAACACGCTTTCTATCAACTGCTGATGCAAGTTCGCCATATTGATGCCACATACCTTGTGTTGCTTCGCCGGGACCAAAAGTTGTAGCGGTGACGTTTACAAAATTTAAAACTGGGCATTCCCATTTAGATCTAATTGTCCATCTATCCTCTTCTCCTAATTCAAACATGTCAATACTTGCAGTTATTTTCATAAAGTCTGCGCCAGCCACAGCCTCTGATAAATAAGAGGTGTGCTCTATTGTTGAATTGGCGACAATATCTGCCAAACTAAATGTTGTCTGCCCTCTTCTGTTTGTTGTGGATAGAAGGTTGGTTGGGTCAAACACTAAAGTTGCTTTTGTAAAACCGCCGCGTGTTACGCCAACGTTTTGTATATTTTTTACAGGACTTGCAGTTGCCTGTGTATAAGAGCCCGGTGGTGCGTGATGATTATATGGGAACGGTCCAAACGCTGCTGGGTTACCATATTGTATAAACTCGGATGGGCTTACTATTGTAATATCCATTGCAAATTTTTTGACTTCTGAGCCAACGCTAAGTGGACCTTCAAACTGCCATTGTTCTTCAGGTGAAGATTTAAAATTTGTTAAATCATCCAAGAAAAACTCTGGTACCTCAGCAAAAAAGTTGTGTGCCATCAATTCATATATGCCGTCACTTCTATTGACAGAACCACTACTATCAATTTGTGTCGATCCGCTGTTAACTATGTGCTCAATCCTACTAACATATTCGCTTGGAGTAATGATCGCTTCAAATGGGGCAATTGAATTATAGGCTTCTGTCATGCTGGCTGACGGATTTTGTGCTGTAGCGGATTTGTATGGGAACTCGACTGCAAAACCAGCTTTAATTGAATTTAATCCAATCCCCGGTGCCCAGAACGGCATTAATGTAGTCTCTTGCGAAGCATTGCTCCCCAAAGGAACTGGATCTCCTGAGAAGGCTCCCGGCAAAGCATATTCTGAATTTGCATGAGAGGATGAAAACTGTTGGGCTAATTGAATAACCCTTTGTTGCGGATAAAATCCTGTCTTTGGAAGTAATTTTTTAGTTGTATCAAATGTCAGTCTAATTGCAGTTGGTTCGCCATAAAAATCTTTTAATTGTTCAAGGTAAGTTATTTTTTCAGTTTTTCCATAACGCTCAGAAAAAGAATTGCCAGATAGAGTATCGCTTCCAGTTAAAGAAAAACCATATACCTCTTCTTTAAGAAAGTCACCATCATTTTCACTAATGATCGTGTGAATAAAGTCTGAGATGGCAAATTCTGGAATTATTGTCTGATCCTGTCCGATTAGTCTTGTATCTTCTGCAAATTTGTCATAACTTGTGTAAAAAGCTCCAGTCCCTGCTTGAGCTTGAACTAAATTGTTTGGACGACCCGACCCAGTTGACTCAAACATGTATCTTGCATTTGCCTCTCCATGGCGTTGTGGATCGCCATTTGAGCCAGTATTTCTCATCAATTCGCCTGATTTCTCTTCTTGAAAAGAACCAGATATACTAACGTCCATGGACCACTGACTGCCATTTATTGTGTAGCCCTGTGAGTTAACAAATGTGCTTGCAGTTCGAACCTCTAAATCATCGCTTATCCAGAAAGATACATAGTCTAAACGCTCTCTTGTAGATTCCTTGTAAACATTTTCATCTTTCGGGTAAACAGTTTCTTTATAATTTATAATATTAAACTTTTGGCTAAACTTATAGAAATCTGTGTTATAGATGTTGACTGCCGGTGTGTCTAATTCCAGACTGTAATCTTTAATCTCATTAGACGGGGCTTCATAAACATTGGCATAATAACAAAGATCATTGCCAAGTTCATATTGAATTGTGCCGGTTCCCTCATCAATAAACTGTTGAACTGGCTTAAATTTAGAAGTGACGGGCGTCTGATTAACAGAGAACTGTGCGCCAAATCTCTCTAATCTCTGTCGGTCATCACTTAGCACATCAATTTGATTTCTATATATGTTTTTTCTCTTGTATTCTCTTCCAACTCTATGTTCGCCACCTCTTATTTGTTTAAATGTTGGGTGTTGGTATGGACCATTATTGCTCAACAATAGACCGTTTAAAACGTAGGGTGCTGTCGCTGCTGAAAATTCCGGCAAATTATAATAATCACCGGGTCCATCAGAAGTAGAGGCGGTTGTAAATAAGTTTTTATCCAAAATGACATCGCCAACAATAACGTAATTTGTCCCATTAAATGCAACAGAAACTGGTATATTGCTACCCACACCATACTCAATATGACCTTCAGCAATGTATCTTATGTTATCTGAGAAAATATATCCATAGATAGGGGAATAATCACTTGACGAAATATCGGGATTGAAATCGCTCGTATTTTGATGGAAAGCTGGGTTTACATTCGTCCCGGTTAACAGACCTGATGTGGAATGCAATGTAGCGTTATTTGGGTATCCTGTTTTTCTTGCAATCCACGAACTTGCCACCCAACGATATTGCACGTCTGTTCTTGGTATGCCATGACCAACATAAGAATTATCAAAAATAGGCTGAGGTGTATCTAAGGTATCTGATAACCTATACACTCCGTTTCTTTGAGTCTTGTAGAAAGCTCCTGATGGCTGTAATAGAACAGAATCATAGCCTCCACTTAAAGTGTGGCGTGTTAACAACTCATTGTTGTCTAAGCGAACAATAAGATTCCTATAATTTAGATTGTTGTATGCCGAATATTCTGCTGCCTCCACATCAAGATATGCTAAAGAATTTACTTCTGGTCCACCGGGGGCGCTAAACCTATTAACAATAACAAACTTATTGCTACCTGTGTGTTCTCTATCTAAGATTCTAAAGTCTTTAAAGAAAAATAATCCATCTTCATCATAGCTTAAACTACTTGAAGCATTAACCGAGCCAGTAAAACCATTAGATTTAACGTAGTATCTATTATTTTCTCGACGCCCACTTGTCTGAATTATTTCATAATCTTTAAAATAATTTGACCCGCTAATATTTTTAATGTTTACAGGTCTTTTAGCTGCTGTTTCTCTTAGCCAAAAACCAAGGGGTCTATCACTCAAATATTCAGGCTCTGGATTGGATGAAGCGCTGACCATACGAGGGTTGTTAAGATGTATGGTTGTTGGGGTGCTCTCAACTATGTTTAGCTGGTATCCCTCCTTTCTGATGCGCGGATCAGTTTCTAATAAATTGCCATGGCGATACATATAACCGCCAACATTTTCCTCTGTAAATGGACCTTGAAGATTACTGCCCTCGACCCCATTAAAGTCTCTATGTTTTGTCTCAATTTTTATTTCTAAGTTCCTATCAAACAAATATTGTTGATAAGCAGATGTAACTTTAGACGCGCTTAAAACATCAAACGGCAAGTATTTTTGTCCAGACAACACTCTTTCGTTTGTTTGGTCTATAATACTTAAAGGAGTTATCCTATTGTCATCATATGTTTTATCTGGTGCTTCTTCATAATCATAATATGGTTTCCCATGAACATTTGTGACAGTGGATCTCACATGCATAGAAATTCCATCTTGTCCAACTGTTCCACTTGACACCCTAAATGAATTTGGAAAATAATTTTTTCTATTTTCACCAGCGAAGCCAACATTCGTTCCAATCGCTCTTGTAGCATCGGCTCTAAAAACATATGGTGTTTGACGGGATCCAGTAACTACTTGGAATTGATTTATTCTTGTTTGTGCTCTATTAACATCAACACTATCAACACCACTCGCTAAAAACTCGCCGGGACCTCTTTCAACTCTGGTGTTGTACCAAAAAGTTGCATCGCCTTGCCTCATGGTTGAGACTTCATTTGGCGCTCTAATTTCTTGAGTTATATAAGGTAATTCAGAGGCTTTTGGCTTCGGTCTAAGACTTGTTCTTTCTCGACGGCGTTTTGCCTTTCTAATTTCCTCTGGTAATTTCTTAGAAATGTTTATATTATTACCAGCCGGAATGGTTAAATCGAGGTCGGGTGATGCGGGGATTGTTAAACTGGGATCATTACAATTTTCTCCCTTGCAGGGATTGTCCTCTGGGGGCTTTATAAAGTCTTCTTTTTTATATTCTTTAAGGGAAATATATTTATGAATATATTTGCTTCTTTCCAATATATGGCTTTCAACTATATTTCTAACTTTGTCAGAAGTTTTTGAAGACGCCGGAATTAAGTTTGATATCACGCTTTCTAAAGCGCCATCAAGCCACTTATATAAATTAACAAATTTATCTAAATCAGGATCATTTTTAATATTTTCAAAAAATAATTCTCTTAGTTTTTCCAAGTTTTTGTAATTTGGTCTGTACATGTTGACCGGGTTGCCAATCAAACTATTGAAATCACTAATTGACGCAAAGAAGCCCAACATTTCTCTTGAGATTGTATCGTACAAGCTTGTTTCAACTGCAAAATAATATTTGCTTGGGCGGCTCTCTCTTGTAAACAAAGAATCATCACCTTCCCTGATTTCAACTAAATCTGAACTGTATAAATTCTCTGGCAACTGTTGTTTTGCAGCATCGACAAATAAGAAGTCTACGACTTTAGTTGAATTAGGGGCAACACCTGCACCTTGACCACTATAGTTCGGACCAACAAATTTAGAGTAATTGCCCGCGCCATATCTATCATCTACTGTTATGCTTGAACCAGATGTTATATCCTGCACTAAAAATTTACCAGTTGTGCCAGAACCAGTAATATTTTCATAATTCCAGTGCAGACCCAAGGTTTGTATTCTTGGAATATAGTTTATTTTTTCATCACCTTCAAATATAAAAGAATTGCGCTGAGGTGTTAAACGACCAAAGCCGCTTACATCTCTCGCATGGTTACTTAATTCATTGTTTGTCAGGTAATCAAACCACACTCTTGATGAAACAAGCCTTGTGTTCGATTTGTAATTTAATGATCCTGTTATGTTTTCTCTATCAGCGCCAACATACATTCTCTTATTAGAGCCTGTTAAAAATTGACCTATCCCGTCACTTATATTCACCTCTGATGAGACAGTAAATTCATTAAGCTTATAACCAGCAACATAATTTACACCATAGAACTCTAAATTTAATATATCGGATTGAATAACCTCTTTTGCATACGGATAACCTTTTGGTTTAGTTCTAACTGCAAACGTCCAGTTTGTGTTATCATACACATCCTCATAGAAAGATGATGTTAAAGAACCAATAGACCCAATGTTAGTTTCTAATACAAATTGAGTTTTGTTAATACTGTTGGTATCGGCGTAGACTTTAAAATACACATCTCCGACCGGAATTGTCGTCTGAGTTGTGTCAGCACTTGCGCTGTGGACTCCAAACAAAGAAGCCCTTTCTAACTTGTCCAAGTAGCCATTTGGAAAATTTACAAATTTTGGAAATTGAAATTGATTTTCAAAGGTTAATGGAATATACGCATTTACTGACGATGACAAGTATCCGCTATCGCCTGTCTCGGCAGCACTTTTTGATGGATCCGCAAATTGATAGACTACAACTTCTCTATTTTGACCGTCGTTGTAACCAGATAAATCAACCACATTTCTTTTAACTAATGATGTTTCGTAGTTTTCCCTAATTTCGTACTCTTGATTATCTGCGTACATGTTCAAGCGAACAAGTTCATCATCAACCCCAAAGCATCTAAATAAGTTTCTAAATGATTTTTCAGTTCCTTTTGATTTATTAATGTAATTTAAGTTGTTAAAGATATTTTGAAAAATTAAATTTTTTAAATTAAAAATCTTATCTTCGTATAAACGTTTTTCATCTTTAAAATATATTTCCTCAATAACGCCGGGGTCAATAAATACATCTGGAATATCAAATCCATAAGAAATTAAGTTTCTTTTTGAAAATGGATTGGGTTTAGCATTTGAGCCGCTAACATAAGAACCATCTTGTAGTTGTGAAATCGCCGTAATCTGTGCGTGAAGCGTGTCTAAGTAAGTAGACATAATCTGCACCATCTTACGAATTAAAAGCCCGTTAGCGGCATCGTCGTCCCTTATCCACTGTGGCATCATATTGTACATATTGCCAAGGTTTTCAGCATCATAATTCGAGCCAGAGGCTTGTTTATCCGCCCTGTATGCTACCACATCTGGGTTCGTGGAATATATAATTGGTGAAGCAACCTCAGTGGCGACTCCAGATTCCGTAATTGC
>CETN01031389.1_pt1 | contig 16803 bp, 19 predicted proteins | sample 531301 | NCBI WGS metagenome assembly CETN01 (sample SAMEA2622656, study PRJEB7988) | marine metagenome | isolation source: saline water (ENVO:00002010), including
ACATCCAAGCTGCATCAGTTCGGATATTAATATTATCCAAAGTTATTTTACCCTCAAAACCACCCTCTGTAAAAAAACCTACTTTCATTCGTAAACCAAATTCTTCATCTCTGATAAGGTCATTTTTTCTGCACTAGCTGAGTTGTATGGCCTATCTAATTTATTATTACCTTCATTCTCATCCATACGGATATGGATATCATCACCATAAATAAATGTACGAGCTATTTCTCTTTTTGATATCAAATCCTCATCTGTTTTCTCACCAGGTCTTTCACCAACTACCTCTATATCATCAGATATTATTTTTGCTAAATCAAGCATATTCACACATTTCATCTTATATGATTTTACAAACCCACCACCATTTTCCTTAGTGAAATCAATTGTTCTATTGATTAGATTAGCAGCATCTTCTTTTGTAAATATCAATCTATTCATTTTAGGATCTGTAAGTTTAAGTGGTTTTCCATCAGACTTTAATTTTAACCAAAATGGTAATACGGAACCAGCACTATGGGCAACGTTGGCAAATCTAGTTAAAGCAAATCTAGTAGAGTTGTCATTATTCACATTCATAAAAACTCTTTCCATTAAATATTTTGAAGCACCATAAACACTTTCCGATAAACAAGCCTTATCTGTGCTCACACCAATAGTTATTGGTACATCATTTATTATACTAGCTTCAACAACATTCAAACTACCCATAACATTTACATTACAACCAGCAATAGGATTCTGTTCCATTAAATCGATATGTTTCATGGCAGCTGAGTGGACTACTACATCTGGTTTTACTTCTTTAAATACTCTTAACAGTAAAGACTTATCTTCAATATTACCCACATAACATTTAACACTTGGATACTTTCTTTTTAGATTGGTTATATTTTCTTCATTTCTACTGATACTGATATACTCATTATTGTTTTGTGAGATAAGAGCTTTTCCTACAGTACCAGTCCCACCTGTAATCAATACTTTCACTTATACTCCAAATAATTCTATGATTTTAAATTGCTCTACCATTCCCTTACCCTTTTTACTACATTGAAAGTTACTATGAAACGCCTCTAATGATTTCATTTCAAAGTAAGACTTATGACTTTGTGATTTAAATTCTTGTAATGATTTCCATTTTTCATTACATATACTTTCTATATCTACAAACAAATTTGGTTGCCAGCTGTTTAGAGAACTAAATGTGTGATACTCTATTATACTGATGGGTGAAAACCTACATAGAGCTGCTCCAAAACCATTTACAAATCTGTGTTCAAACATAGAATCCTCTTTAGTTGGAATAAATAGACCATCATAATTATGTTTCTTAATATACTCATTTTCAATGTAATTAATCCAACCAGGCTCAGTACAATCTTCAAAGTAATCAAACTTAGAATGGTATACTTGAACATGGTTTGTTACATAAGAATTGGGGAAATCCCAAACATTATTAACCTCTTTTCTCCTATCCCATTTATTAGTATCATCATAACCTTTTGCACCACCTTTAGTCAAACATAAAACATCAAACTTTGTTTGATTATATTTTAAAATAGTGCCCATCATGCCAATCTCTACATCATCTGGATGTGGTGATAAACACAACACATTGTTTAAATTTAAGAATTTCATATTGACTTAAAAAACCTATCGGTATAAATTTTAATACCTCTTCTTCTCAAATAATCTCTTAAATCTTCTGAGACATCGCTTGTGTAACCACTAATCGTTCTTTCCTCTATATCATAAATAGTTTTGAAATTACTCTGATTCAAATATATTTTGCCACCTTCATACTTAACTTGGACAGAACGAGTTACTCCCTTAGAATGTACTAGACTTACCCAATCAGAGAGTATTTCATTAATCATTTTTGATATTTTTTCCTTACTATACTTTTTTGGATACATATTTTTTTTGATAATTTTACAAGGTGTTCCAGCAGCTAAGCAACCCGAAGGGAGTTTTTTATTAACGATTGAATTAATTCCGATGACGACATTATCACCTATTGTCACATTTGGTAATACGATACTTCTAGCTGGTAACCAAACATTCTTACCTATCGTTACAGGACCAAAATCAGCAGGAAAACCTTGTGTGATATCTAGCCAAGCTCCATGAGTCCAAATCATTACATCAGCTCCTATACCACAATTATCACCTATCTCGATTGCCTCTGATGGGTTTAATATTGTATTTTCAAATATACCCACTCCCTTACCAATTCTAACATTTGAATTTGGACTATTACATCCACCCCTACCAACCTCAACACCGTGATGCATGAACAACCAACTGTGAGCTTCAAAACTATTACATTCAATTGTAACATTGTCACCTATGATACAAAACTCACCTAACTTTATACTTTTACAATTTATATTGACATTTTTTCCAATCTTAACTGATGGATGTATGTCTATTTTATCAGCATTTATGTTAGTCATTGAAAACATCATCCCAAGTATAAATTTTAGATTGGTTAAACATATTGTAAGTGTTGTGATGACTCATATCACTTGCTTTTTTATACCATTCATGTCTCAACCTACCACCACTTACATCATCAGATTTCAGTTCACCCTCAACATAAGACCGTTTTTTGGTATGTTTTCTATTATGAACCAATAACACATTTTTAATAACATATTGTGGTATGTTACCTTGAAACATTTGTTGTAACTGTAACATGAAAGCCGTATCTTCATGTATGAAAAAAGATGATTTTGGTATATTAACACCAGATTTTATTAAATCAGAAGATATTACTAATCCACAACCATTAAACTTATATTGGTTTATTAATTTTATATCTAGCTCTTCTACTTTATCATTAAATGAATTCATCTCATCGATGTTCATGTTGTATCTCAGACTCCACCAATTTTTAGTATCTACGGTGCTCATGTCTATAAACGGTTTAACAGTAAATTCAGGATGTTCTAACACCTCCCAACTTGTATCCCACATCTTGCAAGTGGCAAAAAATCCGACATACTTTGGTGTTTCCTCTTTTACTCCTTCATGTAGATTATCTAATATTTGAAATGCTTGTCTTGGTATCAATGAATCACTTTCACCCCACATTAAAACATCTACCTTAGTACAGTAGTTATCGTTGAAATCTCTACGGTAATCAGCTATCGTATACATAGAGTTACTAACTTCATTTATATATGAGCGTATATTATACTCGCCATATTCTATTTCACCAAATAACTTTTTGAGAATATCTTTGTACTTATGTTTTATCTCAGATATGGTTATTTGTTCTTCATCTACTTTTTCTAATTCTTGACTGCAGTTGAAGTATAAATCTACAATGACATTCTCTTTATTGTCTATCACATCAACAGCACTTTTAACACTCTGTAGATATTCTTCTATTAATTCTATCTCATACCATTGAACTAAACACCCAATAGCAAATGTATTCTTAATTTTCAATTAAATCTCCGTAAAAGTATTTGTAAGTTTTTTCCATAAAATAGTTAGTTAACCTATTTTCTTTATTATTCGGTATTGCGTTATATTGATAAACCCACCCACATTTTGTGAACAACATGTCATCGTTTAATATTTCTTTTCTACTCATGTCATTCATATTAAATTCATACGGTAATAATTTCAAATCTATGCCGTTTTTATGAACCAGCATATTAACAGGAGTTTGATCTGTACCGTTATGAAATGTATTCTGTAATGTACACAAATTATCTTTATGAGTCAAGTAAAATTCTGTAATATTTTGAAAAAATTGTTTATGTTTGTCATTTACAATTATGAATCCACAATCGAAATAATCATACCACGGCATCATAAAACCATCAAAAACATATTTAGAATAATTTTCTATACCCCTTAACACCCAATCCCAACTACCATCAAATCTAGCTCCACATAATTTACCATCTGTCATCTCAAAAAAGTTTGGGCAATCAGGATGAACTATGGTGTCAGCATCAACCATTAATATTTGGTTATAATTAATATCATTAGCATCTAGTATGTCAAACAAATAATATCTTTGCCAACATATACCCATTTCATCATTGTCCATTAATAATTCATTTAAAACAAATAAATCACAATTATTTTTATCACACCATTTTTTCCAACTATCTATTGAGTATTTATAAGCTAATCTTCTACTACTATCATATCTACCATCACCTTTAATATCAACATCCATTATGAAGACTAAATTTTTATCAGACATTTAAAATAACTCCTTCTCTGTCAACCATCTCCCAACCTGATTTAGTTTTATATCCTATCCCCTCTCCTATTTTTCTAATTATTTTTACTTTACCCTCTTTAATTTTATCATCAATTGATTTTCTAACATTTTTATTATTTGGATTTCCATAGTCATCTAAAATTAGTATTGGATTATCAAAATAATCTAGTGTTTTTTGTATATCTATTGCCACTTGTGGATAATCATGACTAGCATCTACAAAAACAACATCAGCCTTTGGAAATTTCCATTCATCTTTAGTAACATCCATTACTTCAGAATAGACATTATCACCACATTTATTTCTAACCTCTTGTATATTTTCCTCAGACCAATCATACGCATACACCTCTTTAAATAAACTACTGAATACTTTCGTTGTATCACCTTGACAACAACCTAATTCTACCATTTTCATATCTTTATATTTATCATCTCTGAAAAAATCAATTAAATCTGATTTAAATTTTTTTGATGTAGCGTTTTTAAATGTGTCTTTATGTCTTACCGAATTCAACAATATCTTTGACTCATCGAATGTATAATTATCTTTTACTAAGTCCCAAACTTGTTTCATGATATTAGTTCTTTGATCTTTTGGTATCCCATTAAAACTACAATTGTACCCATACTTTATGAAAAAAGGAGTTTTATCTTCATTAAGTTGCCAGTTGTGACTAAACAATTCTTTTCTCTGTAAGTGAGTTATTTTGTAAGGAAGTGGTAAATCTATATTTAAATCTACTTTATTCATTTGTATCCAATAATTCATCGGTGTTTGCTCATTGCCTTTCTTAACGGCTATGTCTTGTAACCTTATAAACTCATCTATATTATCTATGTAAAATTTTTTAAAATCAGTAATTAAGTTTTTATGTGTTTCATTAAAAATCATGAAACCTGAATTTACATATTTAGACATATCTAATTCAAATCCACCAAATATCTCTTTATAACCTTGAATACTATCGTAAATCCACCTCAGATTGTCCATATCTCTACAAGCTGTAAACTTTCTATCTGTCATTTCAAAAAAATTAGGAGTGTCCCATCTTATCATAAAAGAACTATCCACCAAACATATCTGGTCGTAATCTATATTTTTTCTTTCAAGTTCATCAAAAACAAATAATATCTTCTGCCAATTTACGCGATACCTTTTTAAATCTTTTTCTACCGGCTCGGTGAATTCTACAAACTCACAATCATTACGCTCACACCAATACTCCCAAGTTTTTCTTGAATATTCAAAATAATCATAACCACCGTACTTGTCAATATGGTCTTTATTAACCACGGCTGGCCACCATACTACATTTTTTTTATTTTTCAAAGTAGTAACTCCTCTGGAAAAGTTTTAGTTTCTGTGTTCATATCTGTTAATAACTCTTCATTTCTTTCTCTGATTAATTTAGTAAAATTACTAATGTTTTCATATCCTTCTTCCGTCCAAGAATATGGATGTGTTAATAACTGCATCTTTTGTGGTAATTCCCAATAGTCTATATTAAATGGGTGACCATATTTCCATTGATGATTGGAATCTGCTAAATAATGAACCCTAAGTTCTTCTGGCTTGTCATCACTAAAGTAGTGAAAAAAGTCTTTACCGTAACAATTTATTTTATTGGGAACTTCCACATATTTTTCTAACAAAGTTGGATTACTACCACACCTATGAAAAGCAAACCTATCGACTTCGAACCCATAATAATGCTCTAAAGTTTCTATGTCTTTTAGTATGTAATCAACTAACTCATCATCATCCATCATCGGTGGATTCTGATGTAATCCAATGTAATGTCCCATAGATTCTATTTCTTGAATAGACTCTATATTTTTTTGTGATAAAGCATTGTAAGTGTTGTTTCTCAACTGAACTGTGTATGTAGAGTGAACATTTAAATCCTCGTGCTCAATACGAGCCATCTCTAATGCTCTATCTATTGAAAATTCTATGTCATGTCTTAACACACAGAAAGCATTGACTTCATCATTGACTTCTGAAAAATCCATTATTGGTAAATTTTGCTTTACCAATGTGATTATGTTTCTATATTCAGCGTAACTAAACATTATATAACTACTCTTTTATTTTAATAACTATTTATATATAAATATATATTTTTGTATGAAACAAGTAATTTATCTCCTTTCATTTTTTAAATGACTATGTGCGTATATAACTTCAATTGTTGATTTAGCACCACCAAACCACCACTGCATTTCACTAAAACCACTCTTGTTAGTTAATATCATACGTTTACTTTGTCCACCCAATAACAAATCTATTACACAATCTTGTATGCCCTCTACAGTTTTATAATCCCCAAAATAAGTTCTTTTTGGCGTATAGATTATTCTGTTACGGTATCTATTAAGAACCCTTTCAAATGTTTCTTGGTGGTCGCAAGTAACAAAAAATAATCTATCACCGTACAACTCACTATCCATTTTTTCAAAAACCTTATTTATTTCAAAAAATCTTCCATTAGATTGTATGTTTCTTTCAGCATCTAAATAAGTTCTTATACTGACAGTTACAGTATCGTCATTGAATTTAGATTTTAATTCATCAACTGATTTTTTTATATATTCTACCGGTTCTAATTTATTTATAGTATCTAAGATATTGTTTTTTACAATTTCAGGTATTCTCTTGCCAGAATCAACTAGAGCCAATTGATTTAAATCAATCTTATCACCATCATTATAATGAATGGTCATAAACTGACAACCTCTGTATTGTTTAGCAGATGGATATAGTTTATGACATTTTTGCTTGGTGTATTGATTAAATGTTTCAAAATTATTTGTAAACAAATCTTCAAACGGACACCAAAGATGCACAGAATTTTCTTTAACAGTCCATATCAATTTTATCTCATCATCCAATCTCATACACGAAATTAAATGTTTTAATCTATCACTTAAACCACCATACGCATCACAAATTATCATAAATCAATACCACCATTTATTTTTAAAGAACATCCGCTAACATATTCTGTTTTGATTAAATACCTAACAGCATTTTCAATTTCTGATATTTTACCCCATCTTTTTAGTGGTATATTATTTTTTACATTTGTTCTAAATGGTTCAGGCACCTTGTATGTAAGACCACCATCCATATATCCTAATTGCAGTGAATTACAAGTAATACCTTTACTAAGATTTTCTATAGTACAAGTTTTTATTAAATTATCTATAAAGGCTTTACATCCTGAATATACCGCAGTTCCAAATGCTGGTTTAGAAGATAATACGGAAGAAGTTAGTATTATTCTACCATACTTTTTTTCTCTCATACTTGGTAAGCAATTTGCCAATATGTTTAAATTACCCTCTATGTTAACTTGAATCTGTTTTTTTATTTCAACATCATCGCCATCGTACTTATGTAAAATTGTATTATAATTATACCCACTTAAATTTAAGACAATATCTTGATTGTTATTTTCAAAAAAACTTTTAACTTGATTAAAATCAGTAACATCAACATCCTTAGAACTTAAAGCAACTACTTCATAATCACTAAGTAAATTATCACTCAAAGGTTTTCCCAATCCACCACTTCCACCAAAAACGACTAAACGATTAAATTTCATAATTAATTATATCTTTTTCTTTTAAGTTTTTAAGGGATAATTTACCTCTTAAAGTGTCCGAAAACATAGGGCTGTAATAATGACTACATCCGTCAAAATAATAATGAGTTGCTTGACTATATCTAGTTCTACTTTTATCCTTTATTTTTATACTACCATGTAATAGATTAGCAGACCATATTAGTGCCTGTCCTCTTTTAGCAGTAAATACTTTTTTTTCTAATTGTTGAGACTTTACTAACTTTTTAATAAACTCTTCATACTGATGATAAGCATCAAACTGTTCTCCGTATTTTGGGACATCAATACCAATGTTAGAAAATTCAAAAATTGGTAACTTATGACTCTTAGGAACATACATAAGAGTTCCATTATCTTCATCCACATCCTCTAATGCTATCCAAGATACACCCAACCACCTTTGTGGGACTGACGAAAAATGAATTGTATCACTATGTAATGGTTGTTGAGCACCACCAATAAAATTTATTGTCTGAAATGGTAGAGGGTTTCTTCTATATAAAAATTTCAATGTATCAATTACCTTAGTATTCTTTGTCAATGACAACACATTATGACTCCACTTCCACGCTTCGAATAATCTTGGATGTTCTGAATAATGATAGCCTGATTCTTGTGATTTGAAATCATCACTTTTAATTTTATTATTAATTTCAACAATCACTCTGTCAAGAAATTCATCTTGTAATTCCAAATCTAAAATTACATAACCCTCTTCGTGAAAATGTTTAGCTAAATTATATTGGTCTTCTGTTATCTTTACTGACTCTAATAAATCATAAAAGAAAGGTGACTCAACCCAAGGCATATCCATACCATTAAAATCTAATTGATAGTCAATCACTTTAACCAATCCTTGTCTTTTGATAATTTTATAACATTACCCCTATTTCTCAACTTGTGAAATTTAATAGGATTTCCAATAAAAACACTCCACTCTTTGAGATTATTCTTAGTATAAACAAAACTTTTAGCACCAACAGTACAACCAGTTGGAATATTTACTTTAGGAAACACCATCACATCTGAAGCAATTCCACTATAATCACCAAATGTGATGTCTCCTCTGTATATTTTATTACTACCCCAAAATTCGTTTACTGGACCATAGTCTCCACTATAGTCTTCGGATGCTGTAAATAGTTTACTACTATATCCAATAAAAGACCAATTACCTAAAGTTATTTTTTGATCTTTACCACCACCTAAAACAGTATGTGAACATATCTGAACATAGCTACCCACTTCTAATTTAGTTGTTATGAGACAGAATGGATCTATTCTAACATTATCATGTAATACAACCTCACTTGGATTGGTAAATAGAACATTGTTAGCAATAAAAACATTTTCACCACAATGTTTAAGTTCTTTTTTTATACTCTCATTCCACCCTATCATGTTAATTAATTTTCTTTATTTCATCTAAATTACTAAAAATATCATAAATATGCAACACTAAATTTTTTAAATTGTATTTTTCTTCGTATTCTTTTCTCATATTTTGAACCAATCTTTCTCGTATATTATCATAATCAGACAAAACGTAATCTATTTTTTCTTCAAGATTTGACCAATCATAATTTACAGCAATATAAGTTTCATCATCCTCATATATAAAAGGTTTGGAATCAATATAACTCATATCAGGTTTCATCAAAACACTTCCAAACATAGCAGATTCCACATCTCTTGGTGCCATTTCACCGTATCCAATTGGCGCCATAATAATTTTAGAGTTAAACATATTAGAATAATACTCTTGATGTGATATTCTGACTCCATCTACAAGCTTAGCTATATTATATTTATCACCTAAAGTGTCCAATAAATTTTTTCTGTGAGGATCGTAGTAATCTGTTTGACACAAATCATGTTCATAAACTGGTTCTTTCGTAGGATATCCAAACATACAAGATATATCAAAATGTTTTTCTTGACTATATTCCATCCAATTAGGTTGAACTGTGTGTAACCAATTACAACCAGTCAACTCCATATTAGGTTCTAAATCGTATATATCTGGTACAGAATAATTACCCTCACCCCAATATGTTCTACCGTTAGCCCAACCTTTTTTGTATAAATTGAAATCCTTTAGGTATGAATTTTTTAAAAATAATTTAGCATCAGACTCTCTAAATACATCTATTGTTCCAATCAAAGTTGTGGCATCTTGACCATCAACTATCATGTAATCACCTGTAATTTTTGAAACAAACTCTAAACCATTTTCTACAGATTCTTTTAGTGATTTCTTTTTATCTATGATGCTAGCTTGTGCTACCCAAGCATAATCATAATCATCAGAATCAGTAAATAATATTCCCACCTCTCTAAATATATCTTGTGCCATTAAAAATGGTCTAAAAGTGGTTTCGTTTCGATGTTTATCTAATTCATATAACTTTATTTTTATCATAAAACTACCTCTTTACCCTCGCCAGAGTATCTTAGATAATCAATTTCAGAATAATCATATTTTTTAATTCTATAGTTTGTCCAATTACCAGCATAAGGCCTTCTTATATTTATACACCCAGCAATCATGTCTATTCCAGCACCAACATCTAAAAAAACAGACTCAGGTTTCCATTTAGAAAACTTATAAAGAATTCCACTTTTAGCATGACCAATACCAACTAAAAATATTTTTGATTTTGACTTTTCTAATTGTGGTCTAACCACACTCTCTAACTCATCTAAATCATCAGCTGCAAACTTTTGTGGAAAATATATGTAGTCCATAAATTTTCTTAGTTGTAAATAGTCTTGATACTTCGAGTAGTCCATCAACTCTTCGATTAGTTGTAACTTTGGTTTAGCACCAACCAAACCTATACAAGACTGAAACTGATTTAATAACCATTTATTACCAATCAACCCATATCCATATTCAGAGGGATAGTTTATATCATTGTTTATCACTTCAGAAAACATCATTCTATTTTCTGGATAAAGTTCACAAGTATAAAAATCACATTTATTAGCACCATCCTTATGAGCTTGCAAATCTATTTCTGAGTATGGTAAACTTAAAGCTCTACTACCTGGTTTTGCACTACCCACTTCTTGTGCTTTTAGGAAACGGAAATCACCGTCTCCAAATTTATAAAATGTAGCACTATCTTGACTCTCAACCAATTGTTTTAAATGATTTTTAAATAAATCCAATCCCTCTTGAAATTGAGGGAATGTATTTTTATTGTTAAAACAAGGGTGAGTATCTAAATTAATGGTGCCTTTTATTTTGTATAAATCTAACATCTATCTCCAAGTATCATCAAATTTTTGCATATTATTTAATTTGTAAAAACCCTCTCTTGATACCGCAACACCATCGCCACACCTATTACATATATCAGTCTTTCCGTTCATGATTCTATTTTTAAAATTATTAGTTTCAAAAATATCAGGATAATCCATTATCAATAAATTACCAAGAGGCTCCTCTAATCCATAATCTTGACAACAAATTTGAACCGTTCCATCTGGTAGCAAAACATTTTGTATAATTCTTTCACACCAATTATTTTCCCATAACTTATCGCCTGTTAATTTTCCTAAATTTCCAGCTCTTGAATTTAACCCTCTATTTTTATATCCTATGCCTCTTATTCTATCTCCAGCATGCTCTTCTATTTCAGGATGTAAACCGTAACCCTCACCACTATGTGTATGAAACTTCTTTGGAAACTTAGCATCAATCATGCAATCAAGAATGTGTAGATAATCATCTGTAATATCTCTACCTGTTTCACTCTTTTGTTTTCTACTAGTCCTACCTATATTTTCATAGTAAGTAGCAGATGGTAAATGAATACTGAAATCTTTGAATCTTTGAATCTTTTCTAATCTTATAATTATTTCAGGAGTTAACCCAACGAGAGTAGTGTTACATAAAACTCTATGCCCCTTACCTTTGGCATGTTCCATCATATCAATACATTTTGGATTTTCAAATGCTTCAACATATCCAGTAAAATGAATATCAACTTGTGGTGGAATAGAAGATAGACATTTTTTAAAAGTGTCTAACGACATCATAGTTGTTCTATTCTTATCTTTCTCAAGATATTTATGTAGTAATAAACTCTCTATAGCCTTTACATCATTTTCATCATTAAAATGTTTTTTCATCACAGCATTATGAAGATTATTGGTATAATTTTTAATCAACTTTGTCTGTGGACAATATTCACAAACATTTGAACATCCAATTTTTGTAGTAACCTCTAAAATATATTTCATATTCATAATATTAATCCTCTTAAATGCATTTTGATATGCCTGGATATCTTTCGTTTAAGATAACATAGTCAAATTGGTTTTTAATATCACTTATAGGTGTTTTTTTAAATTTTTTCATCCACCAACAAACATCTCTATCATGTATCCCACCCTCAAATAGTATATCAGATTTGTTACCTTCAATACTTTTTATATCAGATATTAATTTTTTTAATTTATCACCATCGTTGTTGATATCAATATGAATTAAATCGATATATTTGATATCAGATATACAGCTAATATCACCACCATGTTTTAAATACACAAATTTCTGTAAATCAAATTTGTCTAAATTGTCTTGAACCTTTTTTATCGTTTGTCCATGATTATACTCCGATTGTTCCCATAAATCAAAAGCGTAAATTTTACCATTTTTATTCAAGTCTCTAAGTGCTTGAGCCATACATATGGTTGAAAATCCAAATAAAACTCCAAACTCTACTATTATTTTTGGTTTAGTTTCAATTACATAATCATAAATAGTCTTACCTATATTTGGTTTAAAGTATAATTCTCCGTGTTCGGCACCTTTATTATTAATAAAATATGAAGATTTTATATTTGGTTCTACATACATTCCCAATAATCCCCAACAATCATCTTTGTTTTGTTAGAGGAGCTAACTTTATCATTATCTTTATATTTAGATTTAGGTAATACTCTAAAATCAACACTAACTCTTGATTTATTTGTAACATTATGTCTACTACCATGATTTAAATTAGCGCCATCCCACATAATTATTTCACCAACATCAGCATTCATTGGTAGATAATCAGCTTTACCATACTCACTTTCAACCCAAATTGTAGCAGAATCTTTAGAGTCGGTTAGTGGTAAGAAAAAATTAATTTCATGTTTACTATGACTATAATCTCTGTCTCTATGAAATTCGGCTACAGCAAAGTTATCTGGTTGGTGAACTCTAAAAGTTGGAATTTTCTGATGTAATATATCTTCATCAAACAACGGTTTAATAAACTCTAATATAAATTTATTAAACACATAATAAAAATTTGTTTTTGATATTTGACTATAAAATTGTTTATGATAAACTGTAGATTGATCTTCTTCCATTTTATCTAGTAAGTGATATTTTTTAGCACCCACCCATTGATTATGTATTTCTGATAAATCAGTTACATTATAAACTTTAGATACCTCTTGAACAAAATCATATTGGTTGACATCGTAAGTAAAAACTTTCACATTACCACCCATTATTTATTACCTCACATACTCTATCTACATCATCAGTTGTCATTTTGTGGTGTAAAGGTAATACCAGATAATTTTGTTCAACCTTATCCATATTTGGAAACTCAATACCATCGGTAAACTTTTTAAATATACTATATCTATCATTTCTAAAATGCATTTGATTAGACTCTATTTTATTTTCAGCAAGTTTTGTTTGTAAATCAAATCTATTATCTACATAAATTGTAAACAACCAAGCACCATGCTCATTTTTTTGAGACTCTCCTACAATAGTAACATCGTTTGTAGTTAATTTTTCACAATAATGATTAAATAGTTTTTTTCTTAGATTTATGGGATAATCTATTTCTTCTAAACCAGAAAGTCCTATAGAGGCAGCAACATCTGTCATTTGATATTTATACCCAATCTCCGTAATATCATTTTCCCAAATCCCACCTTGTTTAGCTTTTCTGTCAATACCAAACCACCTAACTCTTTTTGCTTTGTCTTGTAATTCTTTATTAACTAAAAGCATGCCACCATCACCAGTAGTAAAATGTTTTATTGCTTGAAAAGAATACATAACATAATCAGATAACTCTGCAAGTTGTTTACCTTTATAAGTGGTGCCTATACTATGAGCAGCATCTTGTATTATTGGTATATTATATTTAGAAGCAATTTTATTTAACCTATCCATATCATTACATAAACCACCATAATGAACTGGAACTATAGCTTTAGTTTTTTCCGTGACCAATGATTCTACATGGTCTAAATCCATATTCATAGTTTCTATATCAATATCTACAAATTTTAATTTAACATCTTTATACAAAAATGGTATATTAGTTGCTGTGCAAGTAAATAGTGGTACAATAACCTCATCACCATTTTTTATATCACACAATTCATAAGCCAAATGTAAAGCAGATGTACCAGAGTTGACACTAATTGCTTCTTTATCAACTCCAAACTTTTCTTTAAATTTTTTTTCAAATAAATCTACTTTAGGTCCTTGACCAATCCATCTACCTGACAATGTGTCGGTTACATATTCGATAGCTTTAGATCCTATAAATGGATAGCAAATATTTATTGTTTCGCTGGTATCTTCCATTAAAGGCATATCTCTTACTTTTTCTTTCACGATTAACCCCTTAGTTTTTTATAATAATTAGAAAATCTATCAAACATTTCTTGTACTGGACTATCATAAAATTCCTCTCCATATTCATATTTTGAAAAAATTTCTACATTTTTGTGATTGTCAGTTAACCTTTTTTGCCATTCGAAATTTAATCTATTTCCATTCCTAAGTGTTTGTTGTGTAAAAACAGGAGTATTAGCAAAAAAAGCCAAAGTAACTGCGCCGGTTCCACCCCAAACACTACAAGTTGTATTTTGTAAAACAGCTATCTGTTTTTCAACAGAAGTCTCGCCATCAATAGTGACATCTTTTATTCTATCACTATATTTTTTGTAAAAATCATATTCCGAAAAGTTAAAAGTTCCACCTTTAGATTTTTTATTTTTTATAGTTGTTAACACGATATTTAAATCTAATTCAACTATCAATTTTTGTATAAATTTAGACCAACTTTTTGGATTCCAATTTTCACCATCTACCTTGTCTTCTCTATTTTTTAATCTAGCTAATATTGATATTGTATCCTTATCATTTTCAAATTTAATCTGCTCTACTATTTCTTTTTTAACAATAGGTGATGCGACATAATTTATAAACTCCCCAAAAGGATTATCACTAAGTGTTCGATTAGAATGAATAGGTATTTGTCCTGGTTTGTATTGATAAACTTCAAATTTATCTTGATATTTTGTAGCTAATTCATCAATAAATTTTTGAAAGTTATCTGGTATTATATCTTTACCATTTACATGTTCACCATAAGTTGCCGGATACTTTCTCTGATTTTCTAAATCATCGGGATAGTATATAAAATCATCTACAAAATCCGAATATAATATTTCTCTACCCTTTGAACTAACTGCTATACATTTTAAATCATTATAATGAGTCTTTTTAACTAATCTTATTTCAGGCACCCACCAATTTGTTTCATAACTAAATTCACCAACCCAAGGTCCAAATATCACAAGTTTATCCATTTACATAATTCTCCTTAATAAATTTAATGATATTTCCACTTGGTTTCCAACTTAAAACATCTTGAGCTTTTGTATCAGTATTCAATGTCTCTCTCATTTCACCTGGTCTAGAGTCAATATATTTTTTTGGATAATCACCAAAAGCTTCAGCTAATTCATTGATAGAATAATTCTTACCGTTACCTAATTCAAATGATTGTCCATTTACATCTTTATTACCCCAAACATCCAAGTGAGCTTCTCCACATTTAATTAAACCGTCAACAATGTCACCAATATAAGTAAAGTCTCTTCTTTGTTCGCCATCTCCTGTAATTGTTAAAGGAACTTCACTCCCATATTGCCTTTCAAATACACCCAAAACATTACAGTACGCACCCTCTGTTACTTGATGCTCTCCATATACATTGTAAAATCTACATATTGATGTTGGCAGTTGGTATATTTTATTGTACAATTCTAATAAATGTTCATTTTGCCATTTAGTAAAAGTATATGGATTCGCATATACATCACCAGTAACAGACGAAGAGCCAGCGTATATAACAGGAGTTTCCCAATGTCTAGCCCACTCTAACACATTAATCGTTGCCATCGGACCTGACTTGAAGGTATCTACTGGTTTTTCAAATGACGGTGTGATTCGGGCAAGTGCTGCTAAGTGAAATATAATATCAACACATTCAATTTCATCTTCCACATCAAGCATCCACCAAGACCATTTAGATAAGTCTTTGTCGTAATAGTGACAACCAGGTTGTTCATTCTCTTTTTTACCTGTTGAATAATTGTCAACTGAAATTACTTCATGACCATCTTTTAACAATCTTTTTATTAAATTAGTGCCTACGAATCCAGCACCACCTGTAACTAAAACTCTCATTTTATATTTCCACTTATTTCTTCATTATAAAACTTATTCTGTTCTACTTGTCTTTCTATTGTTTTTGGATGAATGATAGAATACTTTTGTTCCATCGGTAAATGTGCATAAGTTTGAAATCCTACTATCTGCTCGTGAACAGGTTTTTCCCAACGAATGTTAGGTCTGTTACGAAAGATACGACCTTGCCAATCAGGATAGTTTATCCATCCCTTTTCATTTATTTGATACCCATACATTCTACAATGTTGTTCTGTTATACCATCTACTGTATTTATTCTTGGAACATATATCAAATCAACTTCGTTACCTTCAAGTATGTCGTGTATGTCTTTCATAAACCAATGTGAAACCATTTCATCTGCATCCAAATTAAAACTATAATCACCAGAACACATATTCTTAAGGTA
>CETN01078955.1_pt1 | contig 16732 bp, 27 predicted proteins | sample 531301 | NCBI WGS metagenome assembly CETN01 (sample SAMEA2622656, study PRJEB7988) | marine metagenome | isolation source: saline water (ENVO:00002010), including
TATTGTGCTCACTTATTTTTCTCCTTAGTTTTTTGTTTTAATTTTTCTAAATGTGCAGTCCAGATATCGTATGCCTTTTGTATATTGGCCTTTTTTTCTGGATCCTTAGTTCTTTTAATTGCCTCTTTTGCCCTTTGTTGCATTACAAGAGTCGCCTGTACCTTATGTGCGTGTGTTCTCTTCGCCTTATTTATTATACCTACACCTTTATTTGCAGTTGCGGCATCTTTAAAACCTAGACCATGTATAGTTCCTTTTGGGTCCTCGTCTGTATATAAGTCTGAATGACTTGAACTACCACGATGTTGTCCCTTTTGTCTAGGAGTTCTTTCTGCCTCTACAAATTCTTTAAAAGTTATCATTTATAAATCGCCTTAAATTGAGGTGTCATTGTGGCTAAGAAAGACGGTGCGGCCCTAAAGTTTCCTTTATATCTTAAAATAATATTACATAAAGGAAGTTTACCTATTAGTAAGTCAAATTTTAATACAGCAGCGCCAGCGCCTTGATCAAATGCCTGAGTTGCCCCTGGTGTAAATTTAAGGTCAACTTTTCCAGTAGAAAATAAATCATCTAATTTACTTGTTACAGTATTAATATCTTTATATTCACCTTTTTCTACTACTACTCCTTTTGATGGACCATAATCTCCTATACCAGTAACTAAGGCAAAGTCAAAGTTTACCTTTTGTAAATCTTTTAAGTCTGCTTTAAATATCAATTGAACTAACTGATTGGCAATTAGGTCCTTTTGGGTCATAATAATTTTTGCCATATCTTTAAATAGTGACCTTGACGTTTTAAGTTCCGCATTAATTAAACTATTAGGTACTCTTTGTATATACTGTTTCCAGTTTTTAGGTGTCGGCCTATCTTTCTTTAGGTCAGCCATCATTTCTTTATCTAATAGTTTTTTTCTTGCCGCAGTTTTAATTACTTTTGTGTAAAATTCACCAGCCTTTCTATCAAGTTGATCCATTACCTTACTAAACTTTTTATCTGTAAATAGAGTTGAAAAAGATTTATTGATTAATGTTGGATCCTCTTCGGCCAGTCTTTTTTTCTTTTTAAGAGATACTCCTAAAAATCTATTACCTTTTTTAATAATAAAATCTGATGAATTAAAATCATTCATTCCATGTTTAGAGATTTTAAACTGTTTTACATCATCGTCCCATGACTGTCCTGTAAGATATACTTTATCAGCCCCACCATAGCCAGCTGCGTGGCACGCCAATGCCGCAGATACTGCCTGACATAAATTAGGGTAATCTCCAGTTAAGGCATCTACTTGACCTTGTTTATAACCTTTTACTCCACCAAGTCCAAGTTTGACTTCGTCTATTAATTTATCCATCTCGTCGGAGTTTTGTGGAGCCTTTAAACTTGATTTTAGACAAAGTGCTGCAGTCATTAACTCATTTGGGTCATCACCTGCACCTGATCGTTTTCCAAGTGGTCTACAATTAATATAGACATATCTGTCCATATCTTTATACTTAAATGCATAATCCTTTCCTTTTCTACCGCTAGATACTTTTATTCTTTCTAAATCTGGATGTTTTTCTATAACTTCTATGGCCAAACCAGCATACTTATCTCTATCTTTATCAGCCATGAGCTGAGATATTCCAAGTTTTTTAGAATTGGTTTTATTTGATCTTGTGTCTAAAGATATTTCTGTTTGAACAGAACCTATTTTGTCATCTATATCACCTAACAAACCTAATACAAATGCATTTTCGTTTGCTTGATTATAGTTTAATTTGTCTAAATCCTCTTTTATAATAGAAAACTGTCTGAATCTATGCATAGTACCTCCGTATTACTATTTATAATAAAAAGAATTTAAGATTTTCTATAAGGTATAATATCTCCCTTTTTATTAATAGAAATAATATTTAAACTTTGTAATACATCAACTGTATTTTCTGCACCTGCTCTTACTCCCTCTTTTACACCTAATTGATAAGAGGACCAACCGCAGCCTATAAGTAAGATAAAAAATATTGCATATTCCATCAGTAACTAATCCTTTCGATTTCTGTGTTATAACCTTTTTCTCTCATACCGAGTTCAAACTTAATTGCCTCTTTGAGACGATTAAATATATATTCAGCAACTGGTAAATTTTTTTTACCTTTTGTTGCAGTAACTTTAAATGCATTTTCTTTCATAATGCCTCCATATAAAAAATTTGAGGGGCGTTTTCATTCCCCTCTAAGGATGTTCGGACATCAACCCCATACGCTTTTAGTTCCGACCGCTGGTGTCGTTCAGTTTTAGGAGGCAAGTGCCTCATCTGGGTAACTGTCATACCAAGATTTTTCAGCCTCTTCTGCTGATTTATAATAAGTTGTTAGTCTATTGTAAGGTTCAGGGGCGGTCATAACCTCTCCATCTTCGAAGGTATATTCTACCAAACAATCGTGGCCGATATAATATCCTGCGGCAGACTTCATGACTTTTGGACCGTGAACTGAAATTAATTTATCTTCCATTAATACCCCATAGTAACATGTGAATAGGCATCAGGACAAGTGTCCAGAGGTTCTCCACACATGCAAAGTTCGTTTTCTTCCTCTTCTCTAGTTGGCGCGCCAACCATATCTCTAATCATATCTTCATTCATATACATCTCTCCTCGAACATACATTCAAATAATTCGTTTCTTTTATTGTCCATAAATTTTATACCATTGTTAACATCTTTTGCGGCAATTATACTTTCTTTGTTAAATTTTTCAAACAAAACTTTTAACACCTCAAAGTCGCCCATATTGTCAATTAACTCGGCAATCTCTTCTTTTACTATATCATTTACTAAATTACTCATATTTACTCCTATTTAAAATTATATTATACTATATTTTCTTGTCTTTGTAAAGTGTTTTTTCAACTTTTTTTTCATAATCTTCCCAATCATGTGGCGTACCAGCATTGGGTTTTTTATTTTCCACGGCCCTCTTCCAGGCTTGACCTTGGAGAGTTCCCGGTATTTTATTCTTTTCTTTCATAAATAATCAGGCCCGTAAATCCTGTGTGTTTTGTGTTGTTCTGCAATATTGTAACCATCAAATAAGTTACCTCTTGCCTTATTTAAGGTAGGTTTAGCCCAACCAGCCGCCTTTAAAACATCTCCAACTTTAAATTTATCATTACAAAGGTTTATAAAACCCCAAACACTTCTATGATTATTGCGTTCTGTTGTAATTATTTTAATATACTTTTTACCAACCAGGGCTTCGTGTTTTACATCATAATCTGGTTCGGCAGTATGAGGGTATGCCCTATGTAATGCCCTTGTAATATTCTCGCAAAGTTCTTCACATAATTGAAGTAACTCTTGTTCTTGGTTTACTTGGTTTACTAATTCTGTTAATTTCATTATTTACTCCTTATTTTATATGTATATTATAACACATGTTTTAGCAAAAGTAAAGTGTTTTTTGTAAATTGTTACATGATTGTAACATAAGAAAACGAAGGAGGATTTCTCCTCCTCCGCGATTGATTATATAATATAATATTATATTTTAGTCACTCTTGACCAAGGTGTAAACACCCCATGCTAGACCTACATAGGCTAGAACTTTGGCCAATCCGCCAAATAAAATGACTGAAAGACATCCTCCAATCAGTAAAAGTCCATCGTAAGATGTTCTTTCACCTAGTCTGTCCATAACCCAGTCCTTAGCTTTTAGTAACATATCCATATATTTCTCCTATATTTTAAATTCCGCAAAGGTGTCCTTTGTTTCACGGTCACCCCATGTTGCGATTGGTTTATCAGGTACAGGATCTGCCATAAGGTTCTCCTGAGCTGATTCTTCTACATCATATAATTTCATGCGGGAACGATCAATACCAACTACAAACCGTTTATACTTGGTCGGATCGTTATATCTATTTTTCAATTGTTTTACTAACAATTGGCCTAACTCTTCAAGTTCCTCTGTTGATATTAGAGCAAACATTAAGTCAGCCGTTGCTGGTAAACCAAATGATTCAGATGTATCCTCAAGCCCGACATCGGTATTACTATACCCTGACCTTGTGGTCTGAGTTGCCGATACTATTGGAACATTGAATTCCACAGCCAATCCACGAAGTTCTTCCGCGATGGCCTTAATGTATGAATAACTATTTATACTTCCACCGAGCCCTCTCATACGGCTAGACGCACAAATATTTAAATAATCTATATAAATCATATCAGGTATAAAGTTCTTTTTCATCTTCAATTCATTAAGAAGAGCCCTGAAATGACCTGTATGCGCTGCCCCTGTTGGATATTCTTTTACTATAAGTTTTCCAATAGACGCAGTTGCAATCTTTTGTATCTTAGAATCAAATGCATTTTTAGATATTCTTTGTAATTGTTCTATAGGTAAGTCCATTAGATTTGCGTCTATTCTTTCTGCAATTCTTTCCTCAGCCATTTCCATTGTAATATATAAAACATTCTTACCTTGTTGTAATGCCGATGCAGCACAGTGACACATAAACAATGATTTACCTACACCTGTACCAGCAAGTGCAATATTTAAAGTTTTATTAGGTAAACCACCCTTTGTAATTTTATTAAAATAATCTAAGTCAAATGGAATTCTATCTTCTTTTTTACTATAAAAATCAAATCTTTCTTCTGAATTGTCTATGTAATCGTGGCCTATTGCCTGGTCGAAAGATACACCTAATGCATCTGATAGTATTTCTGGTATTGCACCCTCTGATTTGTCTTTATTTTTACCATCTATAATCTGAATAGAATCCATAATTGCATTATAAACCGCCCTATCTCGACACCACTTTTCGGATTCTTTAATTAAATAGTTTGTATCTATATCTACCTTTTTGGATATTTCAGAAATAAGAACGGCCGACTCGTTTAGAATATCTTCGTGTGCATTAGTTTTTCTTAATTCTAATTCTAATACACTTGCCGTAGGTAGTTTATTGTGTTTATTTACAAAATTTGTAATTAAATCAAAGACTGTTCTGTGAGAACCCTCGAAAAATTCTCTCTTAACATAGGGAATAACTCTTCTACAATATTCTTCATTATTGAGAAGATTACTCAGTATATGTGTTGGTAGTTGATGTTTTATTTCCAATTCTTGCCTCTTTATTCTCTAGTGTGTCCATTATAATATGTTGTAACAGAGCACCTAGGTAGTTATTAAAATCTTCGTCCTTTTGAAGAAACTCGTAATCATGGTCGGCAGGGTCTTGAATATTATAGTTGAAAGATAACTTTGCGTTAGTTTTATCTTTATTTTCTTTTACACTAACCGCTCCATATACAACTATAACATCAGCATATTTACCAGTCTTAATTCTAACTCCATAAAATTCTGCCAGTTCACCACCAGGATTTTCAACCAATGTATAATCGGTATTGGATATATTATAACTCATTTTACTCCTCTTGTAAAGTACTTTCTAAGTCAATATCTAAAAGAGGCTTATGCCCTATGGAATAGTATGTTGTAAGAAATTCTTTAAAGTCTGAATTTTCAAATATAGGTAACCAAAAGTCTTTTTCTCTAGTTGCCTTTTCTCTTACTTTAGGTTCTATCATTTCACCTGTTTCTTTGTTTACTGCGGCATACCAACCCATGGTAGGTTTTACTACATAACCTCCAGCAAGTGCAACTTCTAGTAAACCAGAATATTCCTGTATACCACCTTCCCATGATACACCAATAGGAACTTTAGATTTTTCTTTTACAAACCTTGACTTTTCTACATTAATTATAAAATTATATCCAGTGACATCTTTACCAGATTTCTCTTGTTGTCTTCCAATGATCCAGATATTATCAGCTGAGTAATAAATACCTGTACCGCCCGATACTATTGCCTTAGGAAATAATCCAATTTCTTGATAAGTATGATTGACGGCGAGTAAAGGGATATTCTTCATTGTAAGATAAGGAGTAACCATTCGGAATAATCCCTTTAGTGCCTTGGCCCTTGACATATCTGCCACTGACTTTTCGTTAAGTGCGTCTTCTAATTCTTTTTTACTAGCAAGATTACCTATTGAGTCAATAATAATAATTACTTTATCGTCTCTATCAATATTATCTAATTGACTTACTAAATCAAACTTTAATTGTTCAACATCTGTTATTGGAGTATGCAATACTCTTTTTGTATCAATACCAAATGCCTCGAAGTAGCTTTGTGGTGACCCAAATTCTGAGTCATAAAATAGTAATACTGCATCTTCATGTGCCTTTAAATACGCCCCTGCCATGAGAAGTGCAAAAGAAGTTTTGAAGTGTTTACTTGGTCCTGCCAAAACAGTAAGACCAGAGGTCAAACCACCATCAGGGTCACCTGACAACGCTACATTAATCATAGGTACTTCAGTAGGTACCATTTCTTTTTCCGTAAAGAATACAGATTTATCTAAAACCTCTGTGGTTTTAATCTTAGAATTCTTTTTTAATTTATCCATTACTGACATATTATTTTCCCCTTGTTTTTCTAAAAGTACCTATTTGGTTCATTCTTTCATATTTACGCCATCTGGCAACTGCCTCGGCTTTTTTTCTTTTTCTTTTTGCTGTTGGTTTTTCGTAAAATTCTTTTTTACGGACATCCTGTAGAATACCAGCTCTTTCTACAGCTTTTCTAAACTTTCTTAAACCCACATCAAACGGCATAGGTTTTGCAGGACGTTTATCGTTCTTTCTTCGCCTTTGTTTATGTGGTCTCAAATCAATACTTGGCATAATTCTCCTATTTTAAACTTTATTTTCACACACTCTTTCTCTTAAATCACTAGTAGAAAACCTATGGTCTCTTTTATTAAAGTAAAACTCAATGTCTCTTTGTTTACATAAATCCCTACCAGTAAAATCCTTATCGCGATACTCAACTCCCATAATCTTAACATCAATATCATACATAGAAAGTATATCCAATAATTCTTCTTCGGTATTATAAACTAATATTTCATCTACATATTTAATTGAGGCCAATTGTGCCTGTCTTTCTACTATGTTTTGGACAGGTTTATTTTTCTCTGGTCTGTCGACTGAGGGATCATTCTGTAATGCACATATTAAATAATCGCATACACTTTTTGCCTCTCTTAACATTGCACAATGACCTGAGTGAAGTAGGTCAAAGGTAGATGCTGTAATACCAATTTTCATTACGAATAAAAGTCCTCAATGAATTTAAAAGCCATTTCTTTATTTTCAACACCTATGTTAAAATGATTTCTAACACCAACCTCTTCGATGTCTGTAATACCAAACTCTTCGCAGAAGGTATATAACTGTTCCTTCCTAGTTTCTAATACATCATCTTTTGCATGTATCATTATTTTTAATTGTACATCATCATCAGTTGTAATCTCTAAAACTGGTTGCATCTTATGCGTTGTTTCAAACTCTAAAAGATGATGATGGGATTTTACAACATAGACATTTAATCTGCCTTTAAATATATTGTAATTTTCCACATACCAGTCTGGTTGTGATTCGAAATTGTCATGTTGACTTTTTTCAAATTCGTTAAATAGTTCACTCATTTTTGCCATAATAAAACACTCCTTATAATGTCCAGAAACTGAGTTATCTCTTGGACTTTCATTAGTAATTAAAAAAGATTCCAATAAAAAAGATTGGTAATCCCGTTTGTTAAATCGTTCAAGGTTTCTTGCGATGATGTATAAATCTTTAATATCGTATCCCTTGTCTCCGACATGAGATTGGGCTCTATTTTTATTACCCTTTCCAATATATACCCATTTTCCATCTTCTTTATAACCATAAACATACTGACCTAATGTTTCCCAACAAGCTGCAGGTATAGATTCAGTATCTTTTAAAAACATATGGGTATATTATAACACACTTTTAATTAAAAGTAAAGTGTTATCCTTCATAAATTATTCCTTTCTCATTTAGAGCGGCTCTGTTCCAAAGATGGCCTTGTTCTGTGTCATCTTTAGATTGTCCAAAGTAAGGTACCGCATGATGTTCATCTATCTGTTGTTGATTAATACTATATTTTGATGAGCCAATAAATAACTCTCCAAGTATTCTACCGAACTTACCTTTATCGTGTGACACTAATTCAATATCTTTGCCATCTAGTATTTTAACTAAATTAGCCTTTGATTGTTTGCCATAAAATTTTTCTTCTAAATCACGGGTCCTGGATTCTGGAGTATCAATACCCATCATTCTAACCCTTTGTTTTTTATAAGTCATTCCGAAACCTAAATCGATATCTACATCGACTGTATCTCCATCAATAACTCTGTCTATGATAACTTTGTATCTGTACATTCTTTCTCCTATTTGTAGAATAAGTGGTTATCAATAACCGTCACTAATTCTAATTGTTTTGACCAATAAGGTTCTACAAAATCTGCATGATACCATAATGATCCTTCTGTTATATCAGGATGTGCTCCCGATAATACTAAATCTGCAATCCAAAGAGAGTCCAACCAAGTCTCTGAATCTTTTGGTTCGTCTGATTTACCATCACAATACCAACTAAATTGACATTGATTTCTAATCGGCACTTCATTACCTTTCCAATTAATCTTTGTTTTTGCCTGATATATTACACCGCATACACTATTTGGAAACATGTTGGAATGTTCTCTGTTTATTACAACATGAGCAACTGCAAGTTTTCCTGCGAATGATTGATTCGCTGCCTCAAAATAAACATTTTTTGCAAGACAAACTATATCTTCATCATCATTTAAATCCACTGTATGACCATGCCAAGTTAAATTATTTTTGTCATTTTCATATTTAATAACATCAGCTGTTAAATGCGGTAATAATAATATACTACAAACAATTGCAGCTATCCATAAGGATATTTTTCCATAGTCCGGGTCATTCATATTTGCTCCTTTAAATAGGACATTAAGTTATTTTTACATTTCCAACCTAATTCTTTGATTTTTTCTGTTTTAAGTTCCCCGTCCATTCTATTACCAGCTCTTTCTGGCTGTAGGGATGGGGTGCAATTTAGTGCCTTTACAACATCTAATATTGAATACTTTTCATCAGAACCAATACCATAATCATCGCCACTACCTTTAAATGCCGCAAGTATAATTCCATCAACTATATCGTCAATGTGTGTAAAGTTTCTTGTTTGGGTTCCAGGCATAGTTACAGGAAGTTCTGTTTCTCCTTCCTTAACCATATTTATAAACTTTCCAATAACTGTTGCATACTTACCCTTTGATATCTCATTATCACCATATACATTATAGAAGTATACAATTGAATAATCAAGGCCATACCAATCTGAATAGTTTTTTAGTAGTTCAGTATTCTGTGCCTTAGTATATGCATAAGGACTCATGTTTCTACCACCGCCATCTGCAAATTTAGTTGATGAACCAGAGTAAATAAGTTTTGCATTTTGTTGTTTTGCAAAATCAAGTATATAAGGAAATCCATGATAATTAGATTTCATTACAGTATCGTAATCAATAAACGATTGTTCTACCCTTGCATATTCACCTAAATGAAATATATAATCATATGTGGGTTTTGTATATCTTAATGCTCCAGCAATATCTTGTGGTGTTCCATAATAATAAAAACAACCTTCTTGTTCATTCTCTCTCTTGCCAGTGCTGTAATTATCAAATGATACTACTTTATGGCCATCTTTAACTAATCTTTTTATAAGTGCCGTACCTATAAATCCGGCACCACCTGTTACTAATATTTTTGACATTGTGTACTATTATACTCCATTTTTATTAATTTGTAAAGTGTTAATTATCATTATATACATCTCGAGTATATACCTTATCTAAGCAATCTTCTAATTGATCTTCCATTCTATTTGTTACAATTACATCTGATAGTTTTTTAAATTTATTTAAGTCATTCTCTACAATACAATCCATAAATTCTCCATTAAAACTAAATGCTGGTTCATGGATAATAACTTTGGTTTGTGGTTTTAATCTTTCAATGATACCTTGGATTGCAGAACTTCTAAAGTTATCCGAACCAGATTTCATAATCAGTCTGTATATACCAACCACCTTAGGTGATTTATGTAATATTTGATTTGCGATATGGTCCATTCTAATATCATTAGAATAAACAATTGATCCAATCAGTCTATTTGGTATTCTATTTGTTTTATAGTTTGATAACAATTGTTTTGTATCTTTTGGAAAACAGTAACCACCATAACCAAATGATGGATTATTGTAACCCCTACCAATTCTATTATCTCTTGTTACACCATCTATAATTGACTCAGTATCTAATTTGTGATATTCAGCATAAGTATCTAATTCGTTAAAGTATGCAACTCGCATTGCAAGATAACTATTTGCGAATAACTTTACGGCCTCTGCCTCTGTAGTTCCGGTAAATATAACTGGTATTTTCATTGACTGTGGAATCGCTGAGTTTACAAATAAATCATATAAAAACTCTGCATCTTCTATATGTTCTGGTATTGAACCAATTACAATTCTATCTGGTCTTAACGCGTCTCTTAATGCAGTACCTTCTCTAAGAAATTCTGGACAAAACATTATATTATTAAATTTAAACTTACTTATCATTTCCTTACAAAATCCTACTGGAATAGTAGACTTAATTACTATCATTGCCTGTGGATTTATTTCTTTAACATCGCGTATTACCCCTTGGATTGAATCGGTATTAAAATAGTTTGTTACTGGATCATAATCTGTTGGAGTTGCGACTATAACCCAATCAGCATTTGTATATGCAGATTTTTTATCAAGGGTTGCAGATAGTTGCAGTGCCTCGTTTTCCAGGTAATCTGTAATATCTGCGTCTTCAATTGTAGATTGTTTGTTATTTACTTTTTCTACTCTTTCTGCGTCTATATCTAAAATAGTTACTCTATTATGTTTTGCCAACATAACGGCATTTGCCATTCCGACATAACCAGAACCTACAACTGTTATTCTTTTATTTAAATTCATCTTGTTCCTTTCTCCAATTTTTTACCCATCTTGAACCATTTCTCTCTGCATCCATGAAAACTGCATTGGTAAAAAATATAGGTATTAATACTGCCAAGTGAATTAAAATACTTAAAACAATATCATAACCTAACCAGCCCATATAAAAACTTGCCAGAAATCCAAAGTATACACTCCATAAAGTAAATAGTACTAATGTAAAGTACATTTGTAAACTTGGCTCTGGGATAAACCTTAGAGGATTATATCTATTATCCATAACAACTCTCCAGCAATCTAATGCCCATAGTATTCCTAATCTAATGTATTTCATATCTTCTCCTATAATTGATTTTTATATACATAATCCAATGCCCTTTCAGCCTCTTTATCAAGAGGTCTTTTTGCATACCAGTTACCAGTGTCAAAATCTAATTCTCGACATAGATATGCAATTTCTTGTGAAGTTATTGGATAATTATTTTTGATAGCGTTACCAGCCAGTGCCACCATTATCTGGTACATTTTGTGATACCAGCCAGTGCCGCTTATTGTTCTATATTCTTTTTCTAATTGTTTTGGAAAAAATGGACAGTCCTTATAGCCGTTCCATTTAACATTTGTATTTGTTAATTTACTTTTAACATGTTCCATCATTGCGTCTTGCATACTTTTAGGTAGTTTATCAAAGAAAGTATTTCCAGTTTTTTCTACATAGGGATGTTTTTCCATAAGTGTAACTGGATCAATGTAATTACCCTTTTCTGTAAATATAAAATTATGTGCATTTTTATATTTGCCTGGGATATAATACATACGAGATAAATCTTTAGTCTGTATATCTCCCATCTCGCCTAGTTCTTTATTGATTGCATACCAAAAATGTTTTATATTATCTTTAGATACTTCACTTGTTAATGGAAATACAAGTCTAAATTTAGGATTTTCTTTTGTTGATGAGGCAGTAGAATAACAAATGTAATAATATTCTCTACATTTTTTCTTTAGGAACTTTTTTATATCTCCTTGGAAGTCATCTACATCTACAGCACACCAACCGCCCCATGCTGTAACATTGTCATTAGCCCTTTTAGTATATTTCTTATAAATGGCTGGTGACATTAATTCCGCTGATTTTTTATCCTTTCTTGGTTTTTTGGATAAACGATAGAGGACATCTTCGAATTTATCGAAAGAGTCCAATGTAATTGTCTTATTTGTCTTTACGTCGTATAAAGAATTAAATAATGTACCAGATATTTTTTGCATAATGTACTATTATATCACACTTTTTATATAATGTAAACCCCTTATCCACCCATTGGTGAAATAGTTTCATCGTCTACTACTTCGTCTATTAAGTCTGAATGTTGTTCTATTTGATCCTCATGCATCCATCTAAGTAAACTGTTTCTAGTTTTATCAGTTGGTGGGAACCAAATACCTTTTGTTTTAGGAGTTACAGTTTGTCCAATTAATTCTGCAAATGCCAATAAGTCTTGTTCATTTCTAAATCTAACTTTTAAAATTTTCCAAGCCTCTACTTGACCTTGTTCAAATTTTGGCATATCATCCCATTCATAAGGTGTTTGTTCTTCTTCTTGACCAGACATAACAAACAATGATTCAGGTTCATAGTTAATTCTACGATCTGCTTTATTTTCACTTTTAGCCATAATCTACCTCCGGTTTTAGTTTGACTAATTTAAGACCATACTCATTAGTATGACCTTTCTTAATATTTAGCCCACTTTTTAGCGTAGGCGGTGTATTTTGAAATTGAGAATAATCAATATGATGGTGCCATCTTCCCCATTTCCATGTTACTCTTACTTCGTCAGGATGCTGTCGCCTTAGTGATTCGGCAAACTCTCTTCTATTATCAAAGTCAGCGTTACCTTCTCTTGACCCTTGATCACCTGTTTTATCAATATTATAAAGTTCTTCTGTATTACCACCTTTCATTGTCATTGTAGTAATCTTACCACATGCGAATGCATTAAATAAAAATGTGTGGTAACCAGCCTTCATAATTCTTAACGATAAATCTGTATCTTCGTTGTATCTACCTCTCCAGGCAAACTCTGGATATATATCATTGGATAAACATATACAACTATAAACCCTAGTGTTATGATAATAAGGTGGTCGTTTAGTATGTGCTGGTAAAAAGTATGCATAGTTCATACCGAACATTTTTACATCTTCGTATCTATCAGCAAAGTCTTCACATGCTCTGAAACAAGTACCATCTGTTACTTTAATTTTCCCATTGTTATGCAGACGATAGAAGTGTTGAATATTATCATCTAAAATCCAATGTCTTTCTGCACCTGATTTAACTGCGTGTTCCCAAACATAATTTCTTGCTGGTATTGAACCTTGACCTAAATTACTAAATGGTAATACCTCTATATTTGCTGGGTCTATAACTGCGGCATAATCATTGTACTCTTGTGGTTCAATAACAATCTTATAAGGAATTCCTAAATGGTCCAATGACTTTACAGTCATTCTAGTATCAGCCCTACCTTTAGAAATAATATAGATTGGATATTTTGGTTGATTACCCATTATCCAATTACCTTTTTATCTGGTACCACAATACCACTTGTCATACTTCTTACTTGGTCAATTAATTCATCAACTGGTTCACATATCATGAGTACATGATTTTTACTCACGACAAATTCTTTATCTTTGGAATAGGCCATAAATGGAATAAATCCAATTTTACCAGGTTCTGTAGATACCATATTAAAACCATCAGTAATTACAATCTCCTCAGGTCGATCAATCACTTTTCCAATTATTTCCTCTCCTGAGGTCAATCTAATTAATTTCATATTTTTTCTCCATATTTGCTATATTATAACATACTTTTATATAAAAGTAAAGTGTTTTATCCAAAAAAGTCATCTAAAGTTCCAACCTCTTCAGTGGACCATCCAACGGCCTTAAAAATGTGTTCTATAGGATCCAAGAATGTTTTTTGAAATTGTAAGTCATAATCTATATAGCGATCCAAGCCAAACTCTTCGGGCAAATATTGCATAAACCCTATAACATTTTCTTTAATAGGATTAGGTTTTTTAAGATAACAAAACTTAATCTTTTCGCCATTTTGAATTGGTTGATATTTCTTTGATAGGTTTAGGTCCTTGACCATTTTATTATGCAGTAGTGCGGCACGAACATGTATAGGTGTACCTTTACGATATATTTTATCTGCACTTCGATAGTCTGTTACATTGGAAACTCCTCTAGGAAACGCAATCTCATGTGCTGGTAATGTTTTAAAGTATGTTCTAAATTGTTCTATGGCCTTTTGGTTTTCTCTCTCGTTACCTTGCATCATTACTTTAAACAATTCTTTTAGTCCTTCTCTACATGGAGCAGGTGTTGATGATTTAATGGCCTCGATACCCATAATTTTAAGTTTAGGTTTTTTATAACGAACACCCTCGTTATCATGTACATTTAGAATATATCTTTTCTTTGCAGTCCATATCGCACGGTCGGCAATTGCCTCTCTTTTCATGACCATATCATTATTAATACCACCCATCAGTTTATAAAGTTTATCATAGGCTTTACCTAATACTGGTTCTAATTTATTACTTGCAACTTTATCAAGAAAGTCAATAGGATTAGAAGGATTGACTTTATCTACTAAAGGTCCCATGTTAACATATAGTGAGTCAGTATCAATGGCAATAATATAATCAGTATTAGTACCCATAACTTTATTTAAATATTTATTAAGGGCGACCTCTGCCCATCGAATAGTAAGTTGGCCAGATAATGTAATCGCCTCGGCAATTCTTTGGTCAAAGAAACGAAAGTACTTGTTACCCATCGCACCGTAAAGTGAGTTAAGTAAAATTTTAATAGCCATTTGCTGATTTTCTGCAACTGATATTCTTCTTTCTATATCATATAATTTTTGTTTATCGCCTGGGACAACAGTCTGTAATTCTTTTTGTGCCTGGATCATTTCTTTTTTAATAACAACTCTTTCACTATACATCTCGTCCACTAGTGTCGGCATAACACCTTTTTTATTAACAGTAAATGCCTGGCCGTTGCCACCTATTGCATAACCTTGATTGTCCAAAGTATAACCATCTAATATTTTATCAATATCAATACCCATAACATTACCATCGACGATTGTTTCTGGCGACATATTATATTGCATAATAATTGATGGATATAGTGAGTTAAGGTCGAATGATAAAACATAGTCATGCATACCAACATGAGGATCCTTAACATATCCACCAGGATAACTTGTCTTGACTTTTGATTTAGAGAATGGCATTGCCACTTTTTTCTGATAAAGATATCGATATATGATTGTGTCCCATATTGCAGTTACGCCAAATGTATCTCCATAATTTACCCCACCTTTATATGCCATAGTTAACATTAATGTAATAAGGCCCATTTTGTCCTCTAATCGGTCAACTAATTCCACGTCCTTAATATTATAGTCAATAAATTTTTGATGGTCATTTTTATATAAACTATGAAGTGTTCCATATTCTTCGTATGATAATTTTTTCTCGCCTAGGATAACATGTGCAATATGATTTAAGGCATATGATTCTTGTGCAGTATAAGTATATTTTTGGAATAGTTCCATATAATCTGCATGGCCAATCCCTGTGATATCATATGTAGTTTGTTCTCTGTTCATAACTCGAACTGTTCTTCGGTTAAGTAAACCCCATGGTGAGAATTTTCTGGCAACATCTTCACCTAGTAAACGAACAGTACGATTTATTAAATATGGAATATCAAAGAACATTGTATTCCAACCAGTAATAACATCTGGAGTATTACTAGGAGTTGACCAGTGAATAATAAATTTATGTAATAGTTCAAGTTCTGATTCACATTTTACATATACTACACGATTCGTGGTCATATATGATTGATCGACATTGTAATTACCTAAACCCCAAACATAATAGGTATTGTCGATATTATTTTTAATTGTTATAGAAGTGATAGGATTGTTGACCTGGTCTGGTTCTGGAAAACCATCATCGGATTGAACCTCGATATCTATTGTGGTTACATTAATTAAGTTTCTATTAAATTCTATATGGCCAGGAAAGTGTTCGTTTATAAATTGTGAGATATATCTGTCATTGCCATAAATCTGACGACCTGCAGTATCTTTATTATTTTGGATCCATTCCTTGGCCTCTCGCATTGACTCGAACTGTATTGGCGCGCAAGGTTTGCCATCTAAAGTTGTCCAGTCACCTTTCGATGATGAGACATAAAGTGTTGGTTTAAATTTGATTCTTTTGGAAATCTTCTTACCATTTTCGTAACCACGATAAAGTAACATGTTTCCATAGCGTGAGACATTAGTGTAAAAATTCATGTAGACAAATCCATAATAATATACTATATTATATCATACTTTAGGCATAATGTAAAGTGTTTTTTAAAGATGGGGGAAATTTCTTTCCCCCGCATGAGTTTCAAGTAGTGACCTAAAATGAATTAGATTGTAACCAGATTACTAATGGAGCCAATCCTAAGACTATTCCACCAGTTGCCAGCATTACAAGTATTCCACTTAGGGTCTCTGCAATATCCTCGTGTTTATTTACATAATGAATTAATGTTTTCATTGCTGTTCTCCAGTAAAAAAGTTGTTACTTATCTACTGAGTGTTCGCTGATACTTATCCTTTAAGAAAAGACTTTTTCTTTGATGCCCCAGCAGACCCTATTTTGATCTTCCTAGGACG
>CETN01010264.1_pt1 | contig 16630 bp, 31 predicted proteins | sample 531301 | NCBI WGS metagenome assembly CETN01 (sample SAMEA2622656, study PRJEB7988) | marine metagenome | isolation source: saline water (ENVO:00002010), including
GAGTTTGGCAACGAAGATAATCCTGACTGGGTGCATATTAGTTATGTATCAGATGAAAAAAACAGAAACAGAATATTAAAAGCTGTTAGAGATGATGGTAAAACAAAATATATAGACATTACAAATGCCTGATAAGAAAAAATTCAAAGATACAACTGTTGGTAAAATGTTACTCGGTGCCGCAGGTTTAATAAACCCAACACTAGGTAGCGTTTTACAAGGCGTTACAAGCCCCAAAGAAGCGATTAAAGAAATTGGTAAATCAGATATATCAAACGAAGATAAAATAGCCTTACAACAGCTTATTTACGATCAACAAAATAAAGAGTTAGAAGCGGTATCACAAAGATGGCAAGCAGATGCTTCAAGTGATAGTTGGTTAAGTAAAAATGTTAGACCTATGGTTTTAGTTTGGTGTATTGTTATTTTTTCATTTGCTGGTATATTAGATAGTGTAGATGATATTCCCTTTCATATAAACGAGGTATGGAATGATACTTTTGAAAAAGTAATGATGGCAGTAGTTTTAGCTTATTTTGGTGGTCGTACAACTGAAAAAGCTACAAGTATATTTAAAAAATAATTATGGAACTATTTGAACACTTATTAGGAATATGCGGTGAGTCGCATTTAAACATTTATCATATAATATTGTTTTTTTTATTGGCTTATATAAGCGGTTGTTTATTATATTATATCACAAAAAATGGCTCGTAAATTAAAGGTACAAGTTTATAAATCCAAAAGCCGAAAGCGAAAAGGCATTCATTCCAAAACAAAATCTAGCAAAGTAAAAAATAGTAAAAATTATAAAAAAAGATACCGAGGTCAAGGTAGATGATTATATAAGTATATATATTTATATAAGTATATATATATATAAGTATATATATTTTAATATAAAAAAATTTTTTATTTAGCAAAATGAAAACTTCAAGAAAATCATTAATAAAAAAACTTGACAAAGTATTCAGCGAATATATAAGAAGAAGAACTGCCGATCAAAAAGGCTATGTTGAATGTTTTACTTGCGGAAAAAAAGATCACTGGAAAAAAATGCAATGCGGTCATTTCCAATCACGTAAACATTATTCAACAAGATGGAATGAAGATAATTGTCAAGTACAATGTGTTGGATGCAATATGTTTAAATCCGGTGAACAGTATAAATTTGGATTAAAATTAAATATGATTAGCCCAAATACAGCAGAAAATTTGTTTTTATTAGCAAGAAATACAAAAAAATTTAATAATTTTGATCTCGAATTAATGATACAGAAATATCAAAAATTCAATCTTCAACTACCCTATTCATAGGGTAAGTGTTGTATTTATATTTATTTAGAATAAGGGGGCTTCGGTCTCCTTATTTGCTTATATCAATTTTTTTTTTTATTTTTGTTTTAAATAAATATGAATATGATAAAATCAAATACTTCAAAACATATTGCTGATTTAAAATTTTTTAACAGCCATATTACAATAGAATATACATTTATAGAAGCAGAATTAGATTACTTCAATGGTACAGGTACATACGAGCATACCACAATAAATAAAGTATATAAAGACAATATAGATATTACAGATTTATTACACGATGACTATATTGAAGATCTAGAAAATCAAACATTAGAAATACATTTAAATAAATAATATGGATTTTTTATTAGCTAGAATTGATCAATTAGAAAAAGATAAAACAAAACTTCTAAAAGAAAATATTAATTATGAATTAGAAAATAGAAGATTAAAAGATCAATTAAGAGATGAACAAATAAAAGTAAGGCTACTATCGGCCAAAGATGAAATAATACACGATAGAACAAACGAAGAATATTTTAACTCAAAAAAAATAAAAAAATGATAAATATGAATAAACAATATTACACACAAAAAGATCTAAGCGAAATATACAACGTAACACCTTGGAAAATTAGTAATGTACTAAAAAAACATAAAGTACAACCAATTGGTAAAATAATTTGCAAATATGGAATACCGGCAAAAGTTTACTCAAGCAATGATATAAAAGAAGAAATGTTTAAAAAACTACCGGTTGGTACAATAATTTTAAACGATGGCACAATTTTAAATTAATATATCAGCAAAATCAAATATACAAGTATATCAAAATTATGATTGTAGAAATTAGCAAAAAAGATAGTGAATATTTATATTGGCTTTTAAGAACGGAAGCATATAATCAAAAAGAAGATAAAAAAGAAATATTACAATTAGCAAAAAAATTTAAAGTTTAAATATGGAATATACAAGTACAATTAAATCAATAATAAAAAAAGAAAGTTTTAACACAAAAGATGGTGCAATAATGAATAAATATGTAGTTCAATTTGCAAATGGTCACAATCCTAATGTGTTCACAACTAAAGAATTAACTTACAATGTTGGAGATGAGGTTAATTATAATCTTGATCAAGCAAAAAACAAAGCAAAACTTATGCCTATAAAAACAACGAACAATTATAACAACCCAAAAGATGATGTGCAAAAGTACATTATTAGACAAAGTAGTTTAAATAGATCTACCGATATACACGGACCGATCAATATGAATAATTACGATCAAGAAATAGAGATTAGATTACAAACAGCAAGAAAATTTGAAAATTACGTATACAATGGATAATAAAATAGATTTTATAAGTGGATTATTTCCCAAGCCAACAAAGGTCGATTGGATTGATAGCAATATATCAGTTCATATACCAACATTAAGAAAAGAATTAGTTAGGCTTGAAAAATTAGCAAACGACAAAGGTTATGTAAATCTTTGTTTATGTACTGCAAAATCAAAAGATAAGCAATATTTTAAGCTTGATAATTATAAACCAAAAGAAGAAGTAACAGCATCAGAACATAACCCTGACCGAGAAGATTTGCCATTTTAAAAATTTTTATATTTTAGTTGAATGCTAATAAATTATGATGATGAAGTTGACAAAATAATAAAAATAAGAAAAGGAACACTACACGAGGGTTATAAATTAGATTTACCGGAAATAGATGAATATTTTAGATTTAAAAAAGGAAATTTTAATTTAATATTAGGACACGCGAACACCGGAAAAACAACAATAACTTTATTTTTAATGTTGTTATATACATTAAAGCATAAATTAAAATGGCTTGTTTTTAGTAGCGAAAATGATCCGCATACTATAATAAAAAAATTAATTGAGTTTTTAGATAGTAACCCTATAAACAAAATTACAACTGATAAATTTGATCAACATTGTCAGTTTATATTTGACCATTTTAAATTTGTTGACACATCTGAGCTTTACACATATAAACAATTAATTAAATTTGCAGAAGCAGTAAAACAGGCTTGGGCTTATGATGGCTTTTTGATTGATCCTTATAATAGTTTAGTTAAGGATCGTGATATATTACAGGGATTAAATGGACACGAATATGATTATGAAGCAACAAGCGAAATGCGATTATTTTGCAAAAGAAATAATATAAGTATATGGCTAACAACTCACGCAGCCACAAACGCACTTAGAATAAAACACCCAATACAGCACGAATATGCAGGACACCCAATACCACCACTAGCAAGTGATGTTGAAGGTGGCGGAAAATTTGTAAACAGGGCTGATGATTTTCTTGTAATACACCGATACATACAACACCCTACCGATTGGATGAATAATTATATACACGTAAGAAAAATAAAAGACAATGACACCGGCGGCAGACCTACACCAATTGAAAACCCAATAATGATGAAAAGCATTAAAAATAATGTGGGCTTTGAGATTAATGGTAAAAAAACACTAAATTTAGCATTAGTTGAACAAATTAATGCACCCTTCTGAATTAAAAAAAAAATTAACAGATAGACATACTGATTGGATCAAGATTGTCAAATCTTTTGGTTTGAAAGATTACGCCGAAGATCTCGTTCAGGAAATGTATATCAGAATAATCAAATATATTGACGAGGGAAAAGACATCAGCTATAAAGGAGATATAAATTATTTTTACATTTATCAATGTTTAAGGCATATGACAATTAATTTACAAATAAAAAAAGCTAAAATTAATGTTATTAATATAGATGATTATTTGTACAAATTAAAAAAAACAAATAACATTGATCGAAATATAGAAAAAACTTACGTTCGTATAAACAAAAAATTAGATGAAATGTTTTGGTATGATGCCAAAGTTTATCGTATAATTGAGGGAGGTATGAGCATAAAAGAATTAAGCAGACAAAGTAAAATCAGTTATTATAGTTTATATAGAACTTATAACAAAGTAAAAAATATTTTAAAAAATGAGATTAGGTGATTTAGTTTATTACATAACAAAATATACAGGCATAAGATATATTTGGAAAAAAATTTACCCAAATTGTGGGTGCGATGAAAGGCGTAAAAAATGGAACAAGATAAAATTGTAGATCGCAAGGTATGGCATAAAATCGCATCAAGTTTAAAAAATGAAATGGTTTATGAAGATTTTCAAGTGATGTGTGCTTTACACTCAAAATATATGAAACATAAGTATTTTGAGCCTAACTTCTGTAGCTGTAATGCAAAAAGGATTAATCAGTGGATAAAAGAAGTTAGCGAATGTCTGAAATAAATAAAATACACAAATGGGAAAAAGCAGTAGTCGCAATATTTAACATAATGGGATGGGATCTTGTATGGAGTGAAAATCAATATGAACACTATGATGCAAGAGGATATACACCAAAAGGTTTTGAGTGTGTTATTGAAATGAAATTTAGAAATGATTACTATAAAAAAAAATTGATTGAAAAATATAAGTACGAAAAGTTGATGGCTATGTCAGATGATATTGTCAAACTATATTTTGTTAACGATCCTAAAGCCAATTATTTATTTTGGTTAAATAAACTACAATTAAAAGAAACTACAAGATTATGGTGTCCTGAAACAACTTTGTGGAAAAGTAAAAAAATTATGAAAACTTGCTATTTAATTAATGAAACAGATGCTATCATCACTAATATTAATTAAGTTAAATTTTTTTTTTATTTTTGTATAAAATAAATATATATGCAATTTTTAATATTTGAAGCAGCTTTTAATTTTATTGCACAAATTCTAATAAAAGAACACGATCAAAAAAAAACCAAGCAAATTCATAATAAAATCAAATGCATAAATCAAATGTATACGTACACACATATGCTAAAAATTGAACATAATATTTTAAAAGATCAATATTATGAGCAACAAGCAAAATATAATAAAGAAATACAAGATTTAAAAAATAAATTAAATGAAGCAAATAACACTATTAGATTCGCAAACTTGGGAAGTGAGCGATTTAGAAAAAAAAATGATAGATGATGATTTTTATTATGGTTATTTAGGCAAAACAGCACTAAGTAGTTCTTCGATTAAACATTTAATAAAAAGCCCAAAGAAATACAAATATATCACAAATAATGCACAACCTATGACACCATCAATGAAAACCGGTTGGCTATTGCACTGTGCTGTTTTAGAGCCTGAAAAATTTGCTCAGCAAACTTTTGTTAATGTTCAAACTAGAAACACAAAAAAATTTAAAGAAGCTGCGAAAAATAACGATATGGTATTTACTGCAAAAGAAAGATCTGAAACAGAAAGATTGCAAGATGCGATCTATAGAAACGAACAAGCAATGAAACTACTCACAAAATGCGAATATGAGGTGCCAAAAATAGGTATTATAAATGGTTTACCTTTTCGTGCAAAGGCAGATGTATGGTGCAAAGATCGCGTAGTAGATTTAAAAACTACAATGGATATTTCGCTATGGGATTATGATAAAAGGTTTGCTGCCGGTAGTCCTTACAAATTGAACTATGATGTTCAAGTATATATTTATTGCAAATTATTTAATATCAGTTATGATAAATTTTATTTTTTAGTTATTGACAAAGGGAGTTTAGATATTGGTATCATCGAATGCACCGAGGAGTTTTATTTATCAGGAAAACAAAAAACATATCAAGCAATATCAAGATACGTACAATTTTTTATTGATGGAGCAGACATTGATAGCTATACTTTACGAGGAAAATTATGATACCAAAAAAAATACATCAAATTTTTTTTAATATACAAAACAAAAAAATTGATGATATAGAATTATTTAAAAAAAGTCGATATTCACATTTAAAAATTAATAATGATTTTAAATATAAATTATGGACTGAAAAACAATGCGATAAACTTATAAAAAAACAAATGCCAAAATATTATAATTTTTATAATAATTTAAAATTTGATATACAAAGAATTGATTTTATGAAGTATGCTATTTGTTATTTAAAAGGTGGTATTTACACCGATCTTGATATGGTTGTGATTAAAAATTTTAAGCCCCTAATAAATCAAAAATTTTTTTTTCACACTTTTTCACATTTATCAAAAACAGAAAAAATAAGCAATGACTTTTTTGGTTGTATCAAAGGCTGGAAAGGTTTTGAAATATTTTTATCAGAGATGATAGATAATTATAATGATAAAATGAAAATTCAAATATATAATGTTTGGCCTGCAAGATTCGTATTGCAAACAACAGGGCCAAGATTTTTAACAAAGTTTTTAAACAAAGTAATGCCAAGTTATAAACCACAAAAACTGATTTACACTAAATTTTATTATAAAAACAAAACAAACAATAAATGGCATAAATTAAAAAAAAATGATTATTTTATGGAAAATTTTGTAAGTGGGAGCTGGTTAAACACTGTTAATAAAAATTTAAAAACACATAAAACTTTCAAATGATAAAAAAAGTAAACATAGCTGATGTAAAAGAAAATGCAAACAATCCAAGAATTATTAAAGGATATAAATTTGAGAAGCTTGTTAAAAGCATAAAAGATTTTCCGGAAATGATGAAATTAAGACCTATTGTAGTGAATGAAAATAATTTAATTTTAGGTGGGAATATGCGATATAAAGCTGCTGTTGAAGCAGGACAAAAACAGGTATGGATTGTACAAGCAAAAAACCTTACACCAAAACAAGAAGATGAATTTATTATAAAAGACAACAGCAGTTTTGGAGAGTGGGATTGGGATATATTAGCAAATGAATGGGAAATCAAAGATTTATCAGAATGGGGTCTTGACCTACCAAAAATATATTTTGATGAGGACAAAGAGCCTGACATTGATCGAGATGTATTTGATGAAGAGTTAGATACATACATAAATGCAAAAGTAAAACAGATTACACTATATTTTAACTCACAAGATTATGAGAATATAATAAAAGACCTTGTAGATTTAAGAGACAAAGAGGGTTTAGAAGATAATACAGAAGTATTTCTATATTTAATGAAACTATACAAAAACAAATGAAAATATTTTTAATGTATTATGATCGATATGAAACAAGTACAACCTCAATGAAAATTGAAGAACCTCACACAATATTATGCCATAAAAACGCACATAAATTTAAAAACATATCGAAACAAGCTACAATAATACAAACAGATCTTCCTACCGGTATACAAAACAATTTTAATTACGCATTGAAAACTCTTAAATATGGCGAATGGTGTATTTTTTTAAGCGATGATTTAATAGGTGGTAAAAAATTTAATGATTTAAAATATGATTTTGTGGATTGCTCTGTAAAAGAAGTTTTAAATAAACTAAAAGAAACTGTTAAAAAAGCAGATGAAATTGGAATTGAATTTGTAGGTATGTGTGCAACAGGTAATGCATTTTATGTAAAAAGTGCTTACAGCTATTTTGGTTTAGTCGATACAAGGTGTTGTGCTATAAAAAAAACAGAATTTTTGTTTCATCCCGAAATTGGTTGTATACCTGATTATTATGCAAGTGTTTATCATATGAAAAAAAACACTAAAAATTTAATAGTTAACACTCATTTTTTAGATTTTGAAAGATATACAGATGGTGGTTTGGGTAGTGTGCAAAAAAGATTAAAGCAAAAAATGAAAGAAATTCAAATAATGCTAAAACTGTTTCCCAAAAATGTTATTATAGCAGACAAACCAAATCAGCCAAAAGGCAGTCATATTAGATTGATTAGATGAGAAGAATAAATATTAACAGAAAACCTATTGACCGTAATGACTACATTAGAAGAACAGCTAGACTATCAGACGTATCTACACACATTAAAGATGATGTAATTATATATCATAATAATAAGCCGATCTTGTTATACAGAATTCTGCCAAAAAAACCTGTTGATGTCAGATGGGCAGTTAAAACTATTTCATATTTAAAAGGCAAAAGAACTCACGGTCTTGTAAACACAAGCAGAATTTTTGGCTATAATCCAAGGCAAGAAAATAAACACGATTATTGTAGTGCAAGTGGTATGGGATATGATCATCCGAAACAACATTTTGTAATCACTAGGTTTGCAAAAGAAGTATGTAAATTTTATAGCGAGTTTTTTCCACAAACTTATAATGAGCATAAAGAAAAAGTAACAAAAAATGTAAAAAAGCAATGGGTTATAAGCAATAGTGTTTTTACAAGTGGAATAGTGAACAAAAATAATCAGCTGAAATACCACTATGATAGTGGCAATTTTAAAGAAGTTTACAGCAATATGATAGTGTTTAAAGGAGATGTTGACGGCGGACACTTGGTGATACCTGAGCTTGATATATCATTAGAAGTTGCTGATAATTCTTTAACAATTTTTGATGGGCAAGATTTATTACACGGTGTTAGCCCAATTGAATATAGACACAAAGACAGCTATCGATATAGTATCGTATATTATTCTTTAGAGAGAATGTGGCAATGCCTAACGGTAGATGAAGAAATTGCAAGAATAAGGACAAAAAAAATGCAGAGGGAAATAAACAGATTAGATCCAGAGCATTTAAAAAAATTAGAGAAACGAGTTGTAGAGGCACGAGATTATAGAAAAAAAGTAGAAAAAAAATGAACAAAAGTGAACACATAAAAAAAGGGTTGCTCGATGCTTTGGAAAAATCTTTAGGTGTTGTTACAACAGCCTGTAAACAAGTTGGAATAGGCCGTACAACTTTTTATAATTATTGCAATGATGACAAAGAGTTTGCAACAAAAGTAAAAGAGATTGAAAATGTTGCATTGGATTTTGCTGAAAGCCAATTACACAAACAAATACAAGATGGATCAACAGCAGCTACAATATTTTTATTAAAAACAAAAGGGAAAAAAAGAGGATATGTAGAAAGGCAAGAGATCACTGGTGCTGATGGTATACCCACTGATGTTAAAATAGAAATACTAGATGCAAATAAAAATACAGAGTAATGTAGTTTTTAAACACCTTGTTAATACAGATAAAAAAATAATAATTAACCAAGGGGGAACCAGAAGTGGAAAAACGTATAATATTCTTCTTTTTATTATCTTTTATTATTGTTTACGAAATAATAAAAAAGTTATTACTGTATGTCGTAAAACTTTTCCTGCACTTAGGGCAACTGTTCTTAGAGATTTTTTAACTATTCTAAAATTACACAATATTTATGATGAGGATAAACACAATAAATCAAGCTCGGAATATACTTTATTTGGTAATCTTATTGAGTTTATTAGTTTGGATCAGCCTGTTAAAGTTAGAGGTAGAAAACGAAACCTATTATTCATCAATGAAGCTAATGAATTGTACTACGAAGATTGGCAGCAATTATTATTTAGAACAAGCGAAAAAATAATATTAGATTATAACCCAAGTGAAGAATATCATTGGATTTACGATAATGTGATACCACGAGATGATGCAAGTTTTTTAAAGACAAATTATTTAGATAACCCATTTTTAGAAAAAACTTTAGTCGATGAAATAGAAAGGCTAAAATATACTGATGAACAATATTGGCAAATATATGGTTTGGGCGAAAAGGGTGTTAGTAAAGCAGTTATATTTAATTATTATGAGTTTACTTCATTACCGGAAGATGCAAAATTTATAGCAATGGGTATGGATTTTGGCTTTACAAATGATCCTACTTCTCTTGTTGGTGTTTGGATAAAAGATTTTAATTTATATATAAAAGAATATTTATACCGCAATATGATGACAACCAACGATATACATAGAAAATTAAAAGAAGTAGTTACAGATCAAATCATTTATGCAGATAGTAGCGAGCCAAGAACAATTGAAGAATTAAGAAGAATGGGTTGGAGAATAAGGCCTAGTTTAAAAGGGCGTGATTCTGTCAATGCAGGCATAGATTTATTAAAAAGATATAAAATATACATACATAAAGATAGTGTAAATGCTATACAAGAGTTTAGAAATTATAAATGGAAAGAAGATCGCAGCGGTAAATTAACAAATACACCGGAAGATAATCACAACCACATTACAGATGCAGTACGCTATGCCACTTATTCAATATTGAGCAAACCTAACTTCGGAAGATATGCAATAAGATAATATTTTGAAGTTTGCATTTAATTTATTATATTTCAATAAATAAATATAAATATGAATAAATCAAAAACCTTTAAATTATCTGATGAACAACTAGAATTATGTGAATCAGAATATACCCTTCGTGCAATTATGATGGGCAAAAACTACAGAGCTATAAGCACCAAAATTTGGAACAAATATAAGATCAATGTATGGCTAACCTTTTCAAAAGATGGAGAGCTAATAAAAGCTGATCAAGATGGCTGGGGATTCTGATTTGGAAGTTTGCTAAAAATTTATTATATTTAATATAAATAAATATAAATATGAAAAATCCTTTTGAAATTATTGGCTACTTTGTCGATTATAGAATACGCGGTAAATATATTGGATCGATAAGCATTGATAAACCCGATCGTGATATTATGGGCTACCAAGGCAGAAAAACATACCCCCTTGAAAATGATATTATTTTGAAAAAGAAAAAATATAAAAAGGGTACAATTGTAACTACCGAATGTTATCCTACTTGTGGTAAATATATTGGAACACAAGAAGAAAAAATTAATGCAATGTTAAATTCTAGAATACCTTATGCAAAGATATAAATATAATAACGAAAATATAAAGGTTGGAGATATATTCTATCGATCTTGGGGTTACGATCAAACTAACATAGATTATTATGTTGTAATAAAAAAAATAGGTAAATCAAGTGCAATGTTTGCTTGTTTAGAAAATAAAAGAGTAGATGAAAAAAGCGATCAATATCACGATGCAGTAGTTCCATATCTTCCATCAAAAAATATTGGTAAAGAATTTTTATGTAGAATCAAATATTATAGAGATTCTAACGATCCAAGCATTAATATAAACTCATATAGCAATGCTTATTTATGGGATGGTAAGCCTAAATATCAAACTAATCCATACTATGGACACTAAAGAATTATTGAATACATATAATAAATTATCGAACGAAGATCTTATAAATTTATTAGAAATGGCAAGTGAAAGGATATTTGTTTGGAACCCAAACGACAGAACTTGTTACGAGTTAGATAAAGACATACCTTGTTGTTTCAATGGCACACAAATACAAATAAATATAGCAGAAGATGGTATGATGTTAAAACCAATGGTCACAAAAGAATGAAAGTATTAGGATGGATATTAAAGAAGTTTTTTGCAGAAAAAGATCCAAAGTATTGGTTATCAATACCTAAATTTGTAAATTCAACTAAAGAAAAGCAAGAAATGATTAAAAAATATAAAAATTTTATAAATAAAAATGTTATAATAAGAGATGCCAATAAGTAACGAAATATTTGAAACATATAGAATGCAGCAAAAAGCGAAAGCAATACAGAACTCTATTGAGTTATTGTTAAAACATAATTACACAATACTCGATTTAGAAGGAAATATACTTGTAAAAAAAAATAAATGAAATATTTACACCCAATAAAAAAACAATTTGTGAGTAAAAAGGAGTACTTTAAATTTATTCTAAGTAAAGAATATCCAAGTAAACCTTTTAATAAAAAAGATAAACAGCTAACAAAATAGGGTTTTTTTCATAGGTATAAGTTTTTATAATTGTGTTAGTTGTTTGATAGGTAGTCAGAAATGGCTACCTTTTTTTTTAAAAAAATATCTATAAATTTGTTATATATTTATGAGGATTCAAATAAGTATACCGGATAATTTAAACGATATTAGTTTAGAGCAATATCAAAAGTTTATCAAGTTCCAAGAAAATGAAAAGGATCAAATGGTATTAGGATCAAAAATGATAGAAATATTTTGTAAAGTACCATACGGAAATATTTATGAGTACAAAATGACACATATAAATAAAATTTCAAAAAAACTAACACAGATATTTGAACAAGATACAAAACACCTAATCAGGCATTTCACTATGGATAAAATAAAATATGGTTTTATACCAAACCTAGATGAAATGACTTTTGGCGAATATGTTGATTTAGATACCTACTTTAAGGATTGGGAAAATATGCACAAAGCAATGGGAGTTTTATATAGGCCTGTATTACAAAAACATAGCGATCGATATATAATAGATAAATACAAGGGTGGGGAATTTTTATATATGAAACAAGTTCCTCTTGATGTTGTATTTAGTAGTATTGTTTTTTTTTACAATTTAGGCAACGACTTGAGCAGGAATATTCTGGCTTATTTGAGTCCGGAGGAGATGGCAACCTTTCAGCAATTGCAAACTTCGGAACTAGGTGGGGCTGGTATCAGTCAATTTATGCACTCGCTAAAGGAGATATTACAAAGTACAAAGATATCATTAAATTAAATATGCACGAATGTTTGTATGCTTTGGAATTTATAAAAGAAAAAAATGAACTTGAACAACGACAAATAAATAAAAGTTTAAAATGAGCAATATAGGAGTTAGAGGTTTTTATTTAATAACAACAACAATACGTGATACTTTGTTAGCAGATGAAAATGTAAATAGCGTTACAACAGGAGATATTACAAAAATTGATCTTGCAAAACAGACAATTTATCCACTCAGTCATATAATTGTAAACAATGTAACACAAGAAGAACAAGTACTTAGATTCAATATAAGTGTTATTTGTATGGATATTGTAGATCAAAGTAAAGATGAGACAAGTGATATTTTTATAGGAAATAATAATGAACACGATATATTAAATACACAATTAGCTGTTGCAAACAAATTAATAGAGTTACTGAGAAGCGGTACTTTATATACAGAAAAGTATCAGCTTGATGGGGTTGTTAATTGTGAGCCATTTTTCGATAGATTTGAAAACGAAGTAGCCGGATGGGTGGCAACAATGGATATATTAATTGATAACGATATAAACATTTGCTAATGAAACTACAAAAGGTAACAGAAGTAATACAAAAATTTGCAAGACAGGTTGTAACAGAAGCAAAAGCAAATGCAAGTAAAGATAAAGTTACAGGCACTTTAGTAAACAGCATAAGATCAAAAGAAAAAATTACATTAGGCGAAAGTTTAATTACATTTTTTATGGAGGGTTACGGCAAATTTGTTGATGCTGGTGTCGAGGGTGTAAAAGGCGGTAGAAGTGAGGGCAAAGAATTATACGGAAGAAAATTTAGATACACATCAAAAGGTGGCAAAAGAGGTTTGAAAGGTATGCCACCAACAGGCCCATTGGACAAATGGGTTGTAAGGAAAAAAGGTTTAAGCAAATTAGTACGCGATAATAGAGGTAGGTTTATACCGAGAAAAACATTAGTTTTTTTAATTGCAAAAAGCATATTTATAAAAGGTTTACAACCATCATTATTTTTTACACTACCATTTAAAAAATATTTTAAACAACTACCTGATCAGTTAGCGAAAGCATACGGAGAGGATTTTATAACAGAGATAAAAATAATAACAGCAAAAAATAATGGCAATATTTAAAATAAATATTAACACACCAGTATATATAAAGGTAGCAAATGATGGTGGCGGAACAGAAGCAAATGCTCTTGCTGACTGCAATCTCGATATATCAATATATACAGGTACATATCAAACAAGCCCAAGTTTAACTTATCAATTAAGGAAAAACGAAGTTTCTAATAATAATTTTGTAATATTTGAAATTGGCGAACTGATCAAAGATTTTATTGAATACAGCTTTAGTGGTTCATTTGGTAACAATGGCCTTAATGTTTGGGTTAAAACAGTAGCAACCCCAAGAAACACAGCCGGTACTGCATTAGATGCAATCACAACAAATATGTTAGCTTTTGATGGCGTTGGATATTTTGAAGATGGTTTCACAACAGAAACACAAACCAACAATAACACAACACTATCATTAAGTACATTCAAGGGAAGCACCACAAAATTGATGTCTAACGATACTATATTTAGAGAAAGTCAAGAGATCTTGAAAATACCTGTGCTAGCTAATTTAAGTGTTAATTCAGGTGCAGATACATTAACAGGTGCAACTACAGTTAATTTTAAAAATGGTAGTACAACAATATCAAGTGTAACAGTTGGAACAGGAATTGACACAACAAACACAGCTATTGAATATGCAACAAGTACAACAGCTAGTTTAACAAGTGTTGACGTGGTTACAGGCGGTAGCACAGAAACAATAAAAGTAGAAGAACAAACTTGCCAGAAGTTTGACAATATACCTGTCATTTTTGTTAATAGATTTGGGGCATTACAGCGTATAAACTTTTTTTTAAAATCGATAGAAAGCATAAATATAAATAGAGAAGAATATAAGGCAAACACTCTAACAACCGGTGCTACATATTCGATAAACAATGCGCAATATAAAACAAGAAATATCACTAGTAGAGAAAATATTATTTTAAACACAGGATATGTAAATGACAGCTATAATCAAGTTATAGAAGAACTATTGATGACACCAAGGTGCTGGATATTTAAAGACAACAAACATCTGCCTGTAATTCCGGAAAATAAACAAGTAACTTTTCAGACGAGTTTAAATGACAAGCTTGCAAACTATACTATAAATTTTAATTTTGCTTTTGATAAACTTAACACCATACGATAATGAACCAAGTAGGTTTAGCAGTACCAAGCATATTATTAGATAGCCCAGATCCAAATCCAGATATTTGGAATTTAACAGATACATTATGGGAAAATACATTTAGAATATGGAATGAAATAAATTTAATCACCGATATTAATTTTCAGCATTTAGATTTGTTTGAAGATGAGCAGATCACACTTACACAAACGATTCAAGATATTCGTGACATAAAAAAAGTATTTACAGATTTTAGTAAAACATTCAATCTACCGGCAAGTAGTGTTAACAACAAATTATTTAAACATTATTATCGTAGAGACCTAATCAGCGATGCGATTCCAAATGGTATATTTGATGCCAACTCGAAACTTGATGCTATACTAGAATTAAACTACAAACCTTTTAGAGCAGGATACATAGTTATGAATGGTGTAAAATTAAAAAATAATGTACCATATAGTTATAATATAACTTTTTATGGGCAAACAATACAGCTGAAAGATCGTGTAAAAGATAGAAAACTGAGTAGTTTAGATTTTTCGCAATTTAACCACGACTATGATGTAACAAGAGTAAAACAAGGCTTAGAAAGTTTTGTATCGGTTTTAAATGGCCAAACAGTATCAGTACCTCATATTATATACCCTTTGATATCACACACTCAAAGATTTATTTATGATAGTTCAAATGCTCAAGGCGGTGTTCTAACAACACAGGCAAGAAGCGATACAACAAGAAACTTGTTCGCTAGTGGTAATCAGTCAGATTCAGGTTCAGGAAATACAGAAAGATTGGGTGCAACAAAAGGTTTTCAGTTTACAGATTTAAAACCAGCAATAAGAATTATTGATATAATAAAAGTTATAGAACAAGATAACGAAATAGATATTAAGTTTACTGATGATTTTTTTAAAGAAACAGGATTTTTTTCAAATTTATATATGTGGTTACACAGAAACAAAGGAGAAATAGGGGTTACACCATCAAATGAAACAAGCACAAATTTAATTGTAGTAGACAAAATACAAAGCTTTACAGGAGATGTGTTAGAATTTTTTGACAACGATATAACACAAAACCCACAAAATAGCTTTACAGGTTTTATGCCGGTTTTTGATGGTGGTATATTTAGATTCCAAACTTGTATTTTAAATCAATTTCAAAATATTGAAAAAATGAAAATTCAATGGGTTGTGACCCCATCGGTAAATACAAAAAAATTTACAGCAAGATTCAGAAAAGCAGGTACAAATGAGGTGGTTGCAGAGTTAGCGCACGTATCAGGTACAACTAATACTATACTTGAATTTGAGTTTGAAAATGAGGGTTTATCTTTGACAAACGAGCAGCATAATATTGAGTTTGTTATTGAAACAACAGAAACAAGTTTGAACTTAACTTATGGTATGACATTTACTAAAATATTAATTAAAGATCAGCAAACACCAAGAGAACTAACCATTAGCGCAGGTAACATTTCCCCAGATTCTGTTGTTGACACTATTTATATATCAGATCAAATACCTGATATGAAAATATTAAACTTTTTAACAGGTTTATTTAAAACATTTAATTTAACAGCATTTGTAGACAATGACGTGTCAAGTAATACATTTAGTCAAATTAAAGTTCAGACATTAGACAGCTTTTATTTAG
>CETN01047165.1_pt1 | contig 16623 bp, 37 predicted proteins | sample 531301 | NCBI WGS metagenome assembly CETN01 (sample SAMEA2622656, study PRJEB7988) | marine metagenome | isolation source: saline water (ENVO:00002010), including
TGCCTGAAGGAACTTACGACAAAGACGGCTGGCTAGAAGATAGCTGGAACTACTATGTTGATAATGTGGGAGCGAAATGGTGTAATGTAGAAGAAGTAGAAGCAGATTATTTTAGTGGCTACTCTGCATGGAGTCCACCAATACAGTTTGTGCAATACCTACATGAGTATCTATACGACCACCACGATAAGAAGCATAGTATAAAAATGACCTATGAAGATGAATTTAGAAACTTTATTGGAGTCGCTCACTATTCTGATGGTGTAAATACATGGGAAGAATTAGATAGCGAAGACATAAAAGACCTAATGCGAGAAATCTTTGGTGATAAGGTAGATAGCGAAGACTTTTGGGAACATGATGTTCACAAGACATTAGAAGGCGAAGAAGTCCAAGCAATAGAAGAATTAGACGAAATAGTATGGAAGTGGTTTGAAAATAACTAAGGAGTAGAATAATGCCAACAAAATTCAAAAGTGACGATAGAGTTTATAACAGAGCTACCAAGAAAACAACTGTTCATAAACATTTTATTAAGCAGACTCCGCTAGAGGAGCTGATAAAGTATATTAACAATGACAACGGCAAACCAAAAGTAAAGCAGAAGTGCAGAAACGAAGTAGTAAGACGAGGTTATAAAATAGTGAAGGTGGCGGTAAGTGAAGGACAATAATGATAACTTTGAGTTGCTTATTGGCTGGATCATATTAGCCACTTGGCTATTAGTAGCAATAGGAACATAATGAGAAACGCAATAACAAGTACAGGACATACGCCCACTAAAAAGGGAACAAGTATCGGAAAGAAGCCAAAGAGTATGGCTACTATGAATAAACACAAGAAGCGTAGCTTCAAAAAATACAGAGGACAAGGAAGATGAAATTAGAATACATATTTAAAACAGACGCGTATTTGTGGAAGCACAAAGACGACCAAGACACAAATGGTAAAGAGTGCAGACGCGAAATACAGAGAAGAAAAATGGTTGGCTATTGCGATGGCACAGCTATTAATAGAGGATTTAACGCAGATGGCAGTGCAAAACCTAACCCGTACGCCAGATGACAGAGTATAAAGATGAAGTAGAACTTCAACGCAGAAAGTTGATCCTAGAATCTTGGGGTAAGCAGTGGAGCAATATCTACATGGAAGGTGGTCATAGCTTTGTACAATACAATGATGGAAGTGTGACTATTGACAATGTTGAGATGTCTCCACCAAATACCTTAGAGAAGCAGTGGAGAGACTACGAGAGGGAAGAATATGGGAATACTATTAAAGTTTCCAACTAAGGAAACATTAAAAGATTTACAAGATGAGCTAGTCATGTGTGACGAGGCTCTTCTTATGATTATGGAACAAATGCAAGAATTAAACAATGATTTGCAGGAAGTTCTAAAACGATATGAAATAATAAAGGAGAAGATAGAGTGCAAACAGAGGATAAACTAAACCAGCTCATCATTAAAGATGTGGCAGAGTGGTTATCACAGGAGTGCTGGAGCGACCATGAAGTAGTTGAGGAGATCAAGGATTCATGGGGATTAGACACAGCTCTTGCTAGAGAATTATTTTATAAGGGTAAGCTGTTTTACCAAGAGCAAGTAGAAATAGGAGAAGTATTATGAATTATTCGCCAGAAACAGTAGAATATATGAAAAAGCGATACACAGAGGAGCCGACTAGAGAAACAGTAGATGATCTAGCGGAGGAGCTTGATAAAAGTGTAAAATCTATAATAGGTAAGCTAAGTAGAGAAGGAGTGTATAAGCGAACCATATATAAAACCAAAACGGGTGAGACGCCAGTTACAAAACTAGAAATAGTTGGAAGCATAGTAGAAAAACTAAGCGGGGTTGAAGCAGACTTTGCAGGTCTGGAGAAAGCTCCGAAGCAAGTATTGAAAAAGCTAGAGGAGTTGCTATGAAAGCGTTTGTGGAAGTAATTGGAAAATCACAGAAGCTACGAGAAATAGTAGCAAATCATGGTAAGTATTTTGAACTCGTTATGCAGAGGGATGTAGCGGGGTCACCATGTGTCACAGTAAAAGACGAAAATATACAGTTCACTACGAGTGTCAAAAACATTCGTATCATATATCCAGAGGAGTCCTAGAGGCTCCTTTCGGTTCTTATACTAGGGGTAATTTACACTCATACGCAAATAATTATACATAAGGTTAAGCGATTCAAGTAAGGTATAGTGAGTAACAAAAAATTGCGAATTGGAAGAAATTTCCAGTTTTTAAGGCGAGTTTTTAGTAATTAGTTTGAATTGTTAAAGCGTTACAGAATGTAACTTGGTTTCATTAGACCGATGCGAATTGTCATAAGTGTTTATGACTTGATACTTCGTATCGTTATGTGTTTCGCTTAAGCACAAATTGTTAGCGATAGCAGTGTTCCCACTTCCGTTCCCACACTGCAGTGCTACAATTGTGCTAACCTCAACACGATTTAAAAAATAGATGATTGACTAAACTAATCATCATATTTACTATATATTATACCACAACTTTCACCAAAAATCAAATGTTATTTTTCTCAGGTAAAGAATTTGATTCTCTGTGCGAGGAGAGGTGAATGACAATTTATTTTATTTTTCTATGTTGCTTCATAAAAAATTGTCTTTCGTCAGGTGTCATGAACTTGCTTTGTAGATCAGCCTGTAATTTTAACTCGTCGTTACGCTTTGACTGCCGTCTTTTCGCATAGTTGAGTTTCTCTTTTCGGCGCTCTGAAGGCTTAATATACTCTCTGCGACCTCTTACTTCTTGCAACATTCCACTCGCAGTAACTTTTCTCTTAAATAACCGAAGTGCTTTTTCAAAAGGCATGTTACGACAGTTCACTTTCAAAATGTCCACCCTCGTTTACGCAAATAAGCAACTTGCGAGTGAATAGATTCCTCGCTTCGTTGTAATTTTTGTACTAATTCTTTGATGTCCATAGTTTTATAGTGGCGTTTCAGAAACTCTCGTTCTGTTGGTTGCCATCTGTTTGTTTTTCCAAATAGTTTCAAAATGGTATCTTTTTATAGTTCTTGCCGTAGTCAATATCCTTGAAGAAAGAAGCAGTAGTCCAGTAATCATCATTGCTACTGGACTGTCCACCTTGCTGTATAGTAAGGTATCCTGCGTTGACAAACTGAAGAATGTCGCTTTTGGAGAACCAAAGAAGATTGACTTCTTCGGGATTATCTCTCCAGCCACGACGAATCCTACAGTTCAGTTCTAGCTCTGGATTGATACCGACAAATGCGATATAATCCCAATTCTTATTAATGCCAATGTGTTGCCACTTGAACATATCATAATGAATCTCGCCCGCTTTCTTCATGGCGAACGAACACTTGACCTCAATGTGAATACCATTGAAAACCAAGTCATAGCTGGAAGAGCCACCACCGCCAGAGCCTTTAGTATAACCCTTGCTCTCTAGTATGTGCGAAACAAAGTTCTCACCAGTGACGCCCTTCTCCTTGTTCCCTTGGCGCTGCCAAGGATAGAACTTGCTGACTTCCCACGCATTAGTCGTACCAGACTTCAGCGTGTCAAGAAAATCGTTAATTTCCAAATTCATACATATATTATATGAAAAAATTGACCATATGTCAAGAACTATTTTTGTTGTGGTGATGCGCTCAAAAAATAGTTCTTGACATTTGCTTAGTAATTGTGTATAATATAACAATGGATATTGCATATTTAATAATTTTAATTGGCACGAATGTAGCCACTTACCTATTTACCAAAGAAACAATCATTCGCCAGACTATAGACTTCTTAGAAGCACAGGGCATGTTAAATCTTGATGACTCCAAAAAATAGTTCTTGACTTTTGCTTGCTCTTATGATATAATAAGTATGAAAACAATGGTGTTTTCAGTGTATGACCGAAAGGCATACTAATTATATCGTAGGAGAATAATTATGACAGACGCAATGTTAAGACATTTTCTAGGATTTGATCCAGTAATGTTTAAAACTGTTGAGGGTAACTACCCTCGTTATAATATCGTAAGAGAGGAGTCTGCTGATAGAGTATCAGTAGAGATTGCAGTGCCAGGCTTTGGCAAAGATGATGTTTCAGTAGAACAAGATGGAAACAAGTTAATCATCAAAGCTAAACCTGTTAATTGGTTAGAAGATGGTGAATCATATCTTCACAAGGGTTTTTCGTCAAAAGCATTTGAGAAAGACTTCATTCTAGGTGACTTCATGGAAGTTGATTCTGTGAGGCTTCATGATGGAGTTCTTACTATTAATGTAGTGAAGAATATACCTGAAGATAAAAGACCTAAAATCTTTGACATAGAGTAATAAATACACTGCGACTTCTTCCCACTTGGGGAGAAGTCTTTTTTCGTATGGAGAAAGATTATGGAAATAAGTAAAGAGGGTTTATCCCTTATCAAGAAGTTTGAAGGGTTTGAAGCACACGCATATAAGTGTCCAGCAGGTGTGTGGACTATTGGATATGGACACACGAAAGATGTTCAGAAAAATGACGAATGGAGTCAATCACACGCAGAGTACATGCTTGAAATAGAGCTAGAAGAGTACTGCGACTATATAAAAAACATGGTAAAAGTTCCGCTAGAACAGTATCAATTTGATGCACTAGTAGCTTGGGTATATAACTTGGGTGCAGGTAACTTTAAAGAATCAACCTTATTAAGAGTACTAAATCAAGGCGACTATGAAGATGTTCCACATCAAATCAAAAGATGGAATAAAGCTGGAGGACGAGTTCTGCAAGGGCTTGTTCGTAGACGAGAAGCAGAAGCTCTACTCTTTGAAAATAAGGAGTGGGAGCATGTATAAAGTATTTTTAGGAACAACTATCATTGCAAGTGGTTTATGTTATTACTTGTATCAAGAAAATCAAAAGTTACTGGGAAATGTTAAATCATTAGAAGTAGCAGTCCAAACACAAGAACAAACAATATCACAATTACAGAGTGATTTCACTTTGCAGGGAGAGAGTATATTAGAACTGCAAAGTAAAAATCAAGAGATTCAGCTAGAAATGAATCGTTATCTTGATATATTTAAAAGGCACAATTTATCTAAGTTAGCAGCTGCAAAGCCAGGGCTGATTGAGACAAGAGTGAATAAAGCAACAAAGGAAGTATTTGATGGAATTGAAAAAGATAGTAGGGATATTGATAACGCTGATGATGGTATCACAGTGCAGCCTATTCCCACAGAAGAAATTAGAGGTTAGTGCTAAACCAATAGAAAGGCAGATTATTCAGCCTGTACTACCTCGTGAAATAGATTTAAAAGAACCCTATTGGTATGTAGTCAGCGAAAAGAACATAGATGAGTTTTTAGCTGATATAGAAAAGCGAGAAGGACAAGTAGTATTTCTTGCTATGTCAGTGCCTGACTATGAATTGATGGCATATAATATGCAAGAGTTAAAGCGATATATTCGTGAACTCAAAGAGGTAGTAGTTTACTACCGAAAGGTAACAACTGATGGAACAGACGGAGAACCGAAATGAGGTCAATATTGACCTTGACAAGTACATGTCACTAGTTGACAAACTAGATGATGCAGAAGATACTATTACTGCTTTAAAAGCTGAAGCAGAAGAGGCTAAGAAAAGATTAGCTCCACCAAAGAGAAAGTTTATGGACTTGTTCTTAGACGACAATGATGTAAACGAGAAAGCAATCATAGGATTTATTTCATTCTTCTTTATGATAGTATTTGCTATATGTGATTTGGTGACAGCATTTATGGGCATGGAATTAATTATTGATGATACTATTTACACTTCGCTTGTAGTAGTAACACTAGGCGCATTTGGTATATCAGAGGCGGGAAGAGCCTTTGGTAAATGATAGAGTTCCTTAAACGCCTTATCCTCAGACACAAGTTAGAAAGGCAAGCTAAGTTTTTTGAAAGAAACCCTGCTTTGCAAGAGAGGCTTGAAATAATTGAGGACTGGCTAGAGGATATAGATGACCGACTAGAGGTCATCATGGAATATCTAGAAATAGATGTTGATGGAGAGAAGTAATGTTAGAGTTCTTTCAATGGATTCAATCATGGATTGCTGTAATACCAACAATCGTAATGATCGCATCATTTATCGCCGCTATTACTCCTACACCAGTTGATGACGGCTGGATGAAAAAGGTATACATGGTCTTAGACTGGTTTGCCTTAAATGTAGGTAAAGCGAAAGATAAATAAATATACAGCTAGGGATTCCCGTCCCTAGCTTTCCTTTTTGATTCAAAAAATATCTCTTGACTTATGGTCAAATCTTTAGTATAATATACATTATGAATTTATTTTACCTAGACGAAGATTTTGACAAGTGTGCAGAATACCATGTAGATAAGCATATAGTGAAGATGCCTCTTGAGGCAGCTCAGCTATTGTGCACAGCTATTTGGGTAGATGAAGTCTTGGGCTTTATACCTAGAGCATTGAACAAGGAAGAGAGTGATGTTTTAAATAAACATAAGTCTGAAATAAAGCATTTGCCTTTAGAAGAAAGACCTCTTACTCCTTATTTGCCTATGATGTATAATCACCCATGCACAATATGGACAAGATCGTCATTAGACAATTTTGAATGGGTTCACTGCTATGCAAATGCCCTAAACGACGAGTATTATTACAGGTATGGTAAACAACATAAGTCGGTAGTTGAAGTGATAAACAAACTACCAGAACCAAAGAACATGCCTCGTAAAGGTCAAACTCCTTTCGGTATGGCTATGCCAGATGAATTAAAAGACGAGAATGATGTTGTTGGCTCTTACAGACTTTATTATCACACAGACAAAGCAACATTTGCTAGTTGGAAATATCGTGAGAAACCTTACTGGTGGGACGACGGACTCGCGTGGTATGATAAAAGGATAACCAGTGAATAAATATAAATATAACGAAGATATAATTATAGCAGATATTATTGAGCATATAGATAGTACATATACAAAACATTATGGAAAAGGCAAGATACAAACAACAGAGTTTACGATTGATGCAGGACACGGAGAAGGATTTTGTATAGGAAATATTATAAAGTATGCTCAACGATATGGAAAGAAAAACGGATACAATAAAGAGGACATATTAAAGATTATACACTATGCTATGATCTTGTATTATATAAATGAGAACGAAAAAGAAGGATTATGAAAAATTAAGTGATGCTAATGTTAAGCATGTAATAGAGCTATTAGAGGCAGAGAAACCTATAACTAAAAAGGAAGCCTGCGGAATATTAAATATAAGTTACAATACTACGCGTTTAAATAACATCATTCAAGAATGGAAAGAAACACAAGAATTTCGTGCCAAAAGAAAGGCAGAGAAAAAAGGAACTGGTGCCACAAAAGATGAAATCAAGGCAGTAGTTCAGTCTTACTTAGATGGAGATAATGTATCAGATATTGCTTCTGATTTATACCGATCTCCAGCTTTTGTGAGAGCAATTATTGACAGAGTTGGTATTCCTAGAAAACAACCAAGTGAAGAATACAACTGGAAAATGGTAGAATTACCAGAACAGTGTGTATCTGAAAACTTTTTAAAAGATGAAATAGTTTGGTGTCTAAGAGAAAACTGTACTGCAATAGTAACAAATGAATGGCAAACAAGTGATGGTGAGTATGGATATACAATGTACACTATAGAGTGTACAGATTTGACAGATACTCTATTTCCTCACTTAGAGTTTGCAGGTAGATATGTCAACTCCCTAGCATGTAATATAGGGAGCTTAAAACATTTAGAACAATATGGGGTAAGAACAAGATATATCAGAAGGTAAAGAAAAATGGAGATTTTTATTGCCGTATACATGGGCGGTGTCGCAACTGCCATGTGGGCATTATATTATCCTGCGTGGAAAATTATAAAGAGTGTGAATCCTAATAATTTATTAGTTATTAGACCATTCATATCTTTCTTTGTAGTTCTTTTCTTTTTTACAATATTTTTCCCCGTGATAGTATTCGCTTTAATATTTCCTACTAAAGCTAGAAGATTTATTGAAGGATTTGCAAAAGGAGCAGAGGAATGAACAGTATGATGGAAGCAATTATAAAGAAAGCAGAAGGAGAGATCGCTATGGCAAAAGCAAATATAGCAGTATATTTAAGAAACCCAGTAGCCATAGGGGATCACCCAAATATAGCAGAGGCTATAGAAAGTCAAATAGATAGAATAGCTGAAGCGCACGAAAAAATTGAAATAATTGAAAAGCATTTTAGTTAAGAATCAAAAAATAGTTCTTGACATATGGTTAAATATTTCTTATAATATAATATATTAATGGAAATAAATCTATGAGTGACAGATTTTATCAACAAATGCTTAATTCTACTGGTTGGTGTCCAGGCTATCGTGCCACCCAATCAGTTGAGGATTATGAAAACAAATTCGGAAAAATAAGGAGAAAACGAAAAATGGCTTGGGAAGATTCAAGAAAACAAGAGGCAGTAGATATGTACACTAGTGCAGAACCTACTCCTGAAACCTCAATGGAAATTGTAGCAGATATCGCTGAACAGATGGGCGAATCTGTGAATGGTGTAAGAATGATCTTGACAAAGGCAGGAGTTTATGTTAAGAAGACTCCAGCTGCGAGATCATCTTCCAGCGGTAACGGCGGTGGTAGAGTGTCTGTTGCAGATGCACAGAACACACTATCAAATGCTTTGACTGATGCAGGTATTGATGTTGATTCAGCAATCATATCAAAACTTACAGGTAAAGCAGCTGTTTACTTCACTTCTGTAATTGAAAAACTAAATAATTAATTTAGTTTTATAGCAGGGACGTTTGTCCCTGCATTTTTTCATCTTAAAAAAGAACCAAAGATTTAACAATTCAAAAAAACTTTTGCTAGATTAAATTGGAGGAACGATGACAAAAGATGAATTTAAAAAACGAATGGACGAAGCAGGAGATGCTTATGTCACATATAGAAGTAAAAATAGTAGAAAACTAAAATACAATATATGCACAAGGGACTTTTCAGCTCCCTACATTAAAAATAGAAAGAACAGAGCAAAAGAAAGCTCTAACAACTGTTTACTCTTTTGCTGGGATACAGATTCTTATAGACTGCTAGACCCTAAAGATGTAACAAAAGTTCTTCCCCTAAATAAGGTGATTAAAAATGATTGATTTAAATACACCACCTTATTACGAGAAAGAAATATACTATAATGAAAGTAAAAATGAAAAGTTATTACTCTCAATATCAGTATTTCGTGGGGAAGAATGGCTTTCTATTCGTAAATATTACCAAGACTTTGATGAAGTATGGAAACCAAGCAAAGAGGGAGTATCCCTTGAACTTGACCTAAACAACACTAGAAACTTATTTATTGCGCTAGTGGAAATCTTATCGTTAGCAGAAAGTAAGTCTATACTTGAAAAAGAGTTCAAAGATATATTAGATCAAATATACCTCACCTAAAAATAGTTCTTGACAAATCCTCATGGATTTGATATAATATATGTATGATTATAAAAGGAAGTATTACACATGATTCATTTGGTCGCAGACGAAAGACGACCAATATCAGAACACAGAAAGCAAAACCACAATCATTTCGTGGTCACTTTCCACAGTATCACAAAGACAATCACAGAGAGCAGTACCCTAGCATGACTATGGACTCATACTCTCCTGTGAGTGATGATTCTTACAAGAAAGAAGTAAGTAAGAAATATACTGTATCAATAGCATATAACAAGGGAGCATATCAAGTGATTCCCAATTCAGACATAAAACATATAGGAAAATGAACAAATTAGATAATTTTTTAGAACAATGTGAGGAATCTTATTATAAAGGAGAGCCTATCATTCCAGATGAGGTATATGATAGATTAAAGACACAATACGATTCTGTTGGCTATCAGCTAGATAGTAGTACAGAAAAGATTCCTCACGCCTTTCAAATGTATAGTTTGCAAAAAGTATTTGAGGGCGAAGATATTCCACCAGCTTGGGCAAAGGACGAGGCGTGTATAGTAACACCAAAATTAGATGGTGCTGCTATCAGTGTGTCTTATCATGGGCATAAGCTGTGGAAAGCGATTACTCGTGGTGATGGAAAACTAGGGATTGATGTAACTCATCTAGTAAAACATTTAGTTCCCCCAACAGTTGAGAAGTCCTATGTTCAGATTACAGGAGAAGTCGTAGCCCCCAAAGAGATTCCCAATGCTAGAAACTATGCTGCTGGCGCTTTAAATCTAAAAAGTGAAGAAGAATTTTTATCACGAAGTTTAGATTTTATAGCACACGGACTAGAGCCTACCAATGGGAATCCTACTTACCTTGAAGATATGAAAGAACTTCAAGAGTTTGGTTTTACAACAATTATAAACTGTAAAGCAGAGCTATACCCACAAGATGGGGAAGTATTTAGAATAGATAATAATGAGGTATTTAATAAACTTGGTCACACCTCTCACCACCCAAGAGGAGCATTTGCTCTGAAGACCAGAGATGAGGGTGTTGTGACCACTCTAATAGATGTAGAATGGAATGTAGGCAAATCAGGAGCAGTAACACCAGTTGCAATTCTAGAGCCTGTTATCATAGAAGATGCTACAATATCAAGAGCTACCCTACATAATGCAGGCTTTGTAGAAAGCCTAGACCTAAAAATAGGTTGCAAAGTAGAGGTTATTAGAAGTGGTAAAATTATACCTAAAATAGTGAGGAGAGTAACATGATGGAAACAGCATCAAGCATACTAAGTGCTTTAGCTATAACTTTTTTGGCTTGGGTTGCTTACGAAAGTTCAGTATTAGTTTCTGAAAAGAAAGCTAGAGAAAAACAAGCTCATGGAGTTAGTTCGGGTGAACAAAAGAGTAAACAAAAACATATGGACGATATACTATGATTTGGTATCCTGAGAGCATGATTTATGAAGAACACAGATTGTGGGTTCATGAACAGCTACGAATAGAAAAAAGAACAGGAATAAAGTTTGAAGATAAATCTTTAGACTTTTTTAGAACAGAAGTATTTGAACCAACATTAGAGGAGATTTATTTAAATGAAGAATGATAGTAATTATAGAGAGATAATATCAGAGTACAGAGAATATGGAGAACCAGTTGAAGGTTCTAGATTGGCACTAATAATGTCTACAAAAGATGGATTTGAAGTAGACTTATATGAAGAAGATAAAAAAATGAGAACATTGAATGTACATGAACATTCCCTGAGTTATGCAGAGGATTGTGCAGAGAACTGGTGCCAAAGAATAATAAAAGAATAATGGATTTTACGATAGTAGCATTAGTAGGCATGTTTTTAATATATATGTACTTTAATGACAGAGACAATAACAAATATGGATAAAAGAACAAAACGAATACATAAAGAAACTATGTTCAGTGTGCTTAGTGCATTACTGACACAGTTTCCTTTAAACTATCTTATACTCTGGTTATGCATAGAAAGGTTTGGGATCACAAGTCCTGAAGCTCTTTCAGTTATATCAGTTATATTTCTAACGATAAGTGCATATATCAGAGTATTCTATACAAGACTCTACTTCTCAAAGAGGTACGAGAATTGATCTATAACCGACTAAGGTCAGCCCCACTGGGAGACGGATTTCGTTTTTTCCGTTTCGCCTTCAGAAATAGAGTATGGTGTTTCCGTGGCAGGAGGTAAATACTCAGAAACTTACTTTAACAATCGTCCTGAAGAAAAAGACAAACCAGGAGTGTTATACCTAATGAAACTAATCAACCCAGAGACTGGGGAGAAGTTCATAAAAGTAGGTATTGCAAAAGGAAGAAAAGGAAGGCCGGGTAAAGGAACACTACAAAGAGGAGTTAGTGGTGATAATTATTCACCAGAATACAGACAAGTAAGAGTTCGTGAGTGGTTTGGAACCATTTACGACTGTTGGAAGTATGAGCAAGCATTACATAAAAAATTTGAATGTGAATCGTATAAACCTCAAAATAAATTTGGTGGACATACCGAGTGTTTCAATTTTGATTCACTGCTGAAGATAAACCAAGACTTCCCAAAAAATAGTTCTTGACAGACGTTGGTTTTTTTGATATAATATACATATATTTTGAAAAGAGAAGATGAGAGAAATAAATATACCAATTAACTGCCCTACTTGTAGTTTCAAGTTGGAGTTAGTTAATGAGCAGTTATTTTGTCTCAACGATTCTTGCGAAGCAAAATCTTCTAAGAAATTAGAGCATTTTGCAAAGACACTCAAGATAAAAGGACTTGGCCCTGCAACTTTAGATAAGTTACAGGTCTATGACCTTCATGACATATATTCACTCTCAGAAGAGGAAGTATGCGAATTGCTGGAGTCGGAGAAGTTAGGTATTAAGCTACATCAAGAAATAAATAAAAGTAAAGCTGTTGACCTTATTACTCTCCTTCCCGCGTTCTCTATACCACTTATAGGCAATACAGCTTCACAGAAGCTAGGAACAGTAATCTCTAATCTTAGTGAGATTACGCCTGAAGTTTGTAGAACTGCTGGGTTAGGCCCAAAGGCTACAGACAGTTTAATAGACTGGTTAGTTAATGAATTTCATTCTAACGAATATTATAAACTTCCTTTTTCTTTTAGTTGTAAAACTACTCAACCAAGAGAAACCACAAAAGGAGTAGTATGTATATCAGGTAAGTTAAAATCATACCCTAACAAAGCTGCTGCACAAGCAGTACTTGAAAAAATGGGTTATGTAGTAAAAACAACTCTTACCAAAGATGTTACCATACTATTAAACGAGAGCGGAATAGAAAGTAGTAAAACCCAGACTGCTCGCGACCGAGGAGTCACAATTATAAATAATATAAAAAATATAGGAGATTAATAAAATGGCACTACCAAAGTGGACAGATGAAAGAACTCAACAATTAGTTGATTTCGTAGGCGAAGGCCCAGTTTCCCAAGCAGTTGTACAAGAGGCTGCTGAGAACTTAGAAACTTCTTCAAGAAGTGTTTCTTCTAAGTTAAGAAAAATGGGCTTTGAAGTTGAATTAGCTTCAGCTTCAGCTTCTAAATCTTTTAGCGAAGAGCAAGAAGCAACATTAATGAACTTCGTTCAAGATAATAGCGGAGTTTATACATATGCAGAGATTGCATCAAACTTTGAAGGCGGACATTTCAGTCCAAAATCAATTCAAGGTAAAATTCTTTCTATGGAACTTACAGAGCATGTTAAACCTGCTCCTAAGCCAGAAAGTGTTAGAACTTACACCCCTTCAGAAGAAGAACAGTTTGTATCAATGGTACATGGCGGTTCTTTTGTAGAGGAAATAGCAGAAGCTCTAGGGAAAAGTGTAAATTCTATCAGAGGTAAAGCTCTATCATTACTTAGAAGTGGTGATATCAACGCTATACCTAGACAGAAAGAAACAAAAGGTTCTAGCAAAGCTGACGTTTTAGCTGACCTAGATATTTCAGGTATGACTGTTGAAGATATTGCAAATGAAATCGGTAAGACTGTTAGAGGTGTTAAAACTATGCTAACAAGAAGAGGACTTCAGTGCGCAGACTACAACGGCGCAGCTAAGAAAGAAATCGGCTAAATTTCTTTTTTTCATATTGGGTGAGGGTTTCTATCACGAGTGATGACCCTTGCCCGTTTTTTACGGGAGGGTAAACATTGAATCTTGCTTCGGCATTACTAAAACAAATAATTGTACAAGACGACATTGAGACTTGGAGTGCACTTAAAGAAAATTATTTAAGTGGTGATCTTCAAGGGATTTTTCGCGTCATCAACAATCATTTAGATATTTATAATTCCCTTCCAACATTCCAAGAACTATATGCAGGTTGCAGAGACGATGCAACAGTTGCAAAACTATATGCCATTGAATCAGTAGAAACTGATATAGATGCTTGGATGCTACTAGAGTATTTGAAGAATGAATATACTCAAGACGAGATATTTAAAGAATTACAAAAATTTATAGAAACAAGTATAGGTTTTCAAACAGCCGAGGAGAATATTGATTCTCTATCACAAATAGTATTAGATGTATCAGACAGAGTAGACTTACAACCTCCTAGTGAAAGTATGCAGGGTATGAGTTTATTTGAATCAGATTCAGAATTAAGTAAGTATCTGCCTCTTGGACTAAATGCAGAGTATGATTCTGACTTTGCTTTTTCACCAAAAGATTTAGTACTAGTTGGTGGTAGAAGAGGTGCTGGTAAATCTTTGACATGTTGTAATGTTGCGGTCAATGCATATAATCAGAATAGATCATCAATCTACTTCACTATTGAGATGGATAGTAGAGCGATACTTCAAAGAATGTGTTCCATAGCAACTAATATATCAATGAAAAGAATTAGAAATAAAAGTTTATCCCCACTAGAATGGTATGAGGTTGGAAAGTGGTGGGCAGGAAGATTTGAGAATGGCATGGATATATTGTCAGAGTATCAAAACATTGGAGAAGACTTTGAACTTTTCCATAATAAAGTACGAAAACAACCTCTAAATAAAGAAAGACAACTAGACATTGTGTATGATCCAGGACTTACACTTTCAAAAATACAAGCAGAACTGAAGCAAAAGGTAGAAGTAATGCAACCTGGAGTAATAATAGTAGACTATCTAAACCAAGTAAAAAGAAATAACAGACCAAATAAATCAGGTCAGTATGATTGGATAGAACAAGTGGAGATTAGTAAAGCACTGAAAGCTTATGCTCAAGAATATGAAGCAATGGTCTTTTCTCCATATCAAACAGATTCAACTGGAGAAGCAAGATTTGCAAAAGGTATTCTTGATGCCGCAGATGCTGCTTACTCACTTGAAACATGGGAGCAGTCTGATAACTGTATGACATTTAATTGTGTAAAAATGAGAAGTAGAGAAATGAAATCTTTTACTAGCTCAGTAGACTGGGAGACTCTAAGAATCGGCCCAGAGAGTGCAATGAATCCACAAGAAAAACAAGCATTAAAAGATAGCATGTATAGTGAAGAAGGATCACAAGAAGAACTATGAAAAATAAAAAACGAGAAATAAGAACACTAGAAGCCCAAGCAAAAGAAAGAGCATTAAAAAATGCAAAACCAAGAACAGGCTACCCTTGGGATTGGGAAGACTGGAAAAAATTAAAAGAGTTAGAGGAAGAAAGTAAGTGATAGATATATTTTTAAACGATGTTGTAAAAGTAGCAGAGGGAAATAAGTACAGAATATTTCATGGTAAGTTACTTTGGATATGGTCATACTATATCTTAGAAGATTCATCTAAGAGTTTCTATAGAGGTGGAACAGAGATGGAAGTTAAACTAACAACATACTATTTAAAAACACTAAACCAAGTGAAAAAACTAGGAGAACAACTAACATGAATGTAGAAGAACTATTGACAGAAAAGAATATAGATTATAGGTCATCTGGAAAAGATTTTGTTATTCAATGTCTAAACCACGATCATGATGACACTAATCCTAGTATGAGAGTTGATAAAGAAACTGGTATCTTTCATTGTTTTTCATGTGGATATAAAGGACAAATACATTTATTTTACGGAATGCATCAAAATACTTTAGATGTAGCAAGAACAAAACTATTAAATACAATTAAACTTAAGCAACAAGGAACTACTGGTCATGAGTTGCCTTCAGGAGCTATGCCGTATAAAGGAAACTTTAGAAATATTGCTCCTTGGGTGTACCAAGAATTTGAAACATTCACAGCTCCAGTTAGTCCCTTTACAGATAGACTATGTTTTCCTGTAAAGGATATAACAAGTAAGATAGTTGCTTTTGTATGTAGAGGTAAAAGGGGAGTCGTGCCTAAATATTACAATACTCCCGTTGGCGCGAATCTCCCTTTGTACCCTATAAATGCAAAGCCCATAGATAATTCAGTAGTATTAACTGAAGGAATATTTGATGTATTAAAGCTATATATGGGCGGACTAACAAACTCTATGTGTTGCTTTGGAGTTTCAGGTGTAAACGAAGACAAACTATCTTTATTAAAATTAAAAGGTATACAAAAAGTAAATATATTATTAGATAGTGATGAAGCAGGAAGAATAGGAGCGGAAAAAATAAAACAAATATGCGATAGAATAAAGCTAGGCGCAGAAATAAGGGAGTTACCTGACGGAGTAAATGACGCAGGAGATTTATCAATAGAACAAGTAAGACAATTAAGGAGTATGTATTATGGCAAAAGTAGCACTAATTGAGACAAAACGAAGCACACAAAAACTTTTAGACTTTGATTTTGTTACAGACAGATTTGCTCTATGTTCAGACCCTACTAAAAAGAAAGTGTTAAAGGGAGATGTGGACTTGGAGATAGAAATAGATGACTATGACTGGGTCATTCTAGTAGGATCAGAACCAGTCAAATATTTTACAAAGGTTACATCAGTGACCGAGTATAGTGGAAAAGTAGTAGATAAGAAGTTTATACCTCTTATTAATCCAGCTATGCTCAGTTTCAAACCAGAAATGAAAAACTTATGGAAAGAGAGTACAGAGAGTGCAGAGAAGTATGTAAGTGGTGAGTTGAAACAAAAAGAATTAGACACAGACAAGTGTTATGGAATTACAGACAGTAGAGACCTGTATATATTTCTAGACAATGCAC
>CETN01010922.1_pt1 | contig 16570 bp, 33 predicted proteins | sample 531301 | NCBI WGS metagenome assembly CETN01 (sample SAMEA2622656, study PRJEB7988) | marine metagenome | isolation source: saline water (ENVO:00002010), including
CCCACATTTAAATATGCAAGTAGTAAAAGTAGAAGAGATAGAGTTAGAAAATTTACAAACAGAAGATAGTTCAATAGACAATGTTGATATGGATATAGAACTAGAACTTGGTAAAGAACAAAGAGGTGAAGAAGAATGAGTGTATATTCAGCTGAAGATTATCCGATAGGAGTTACAGAAATAGCTACATTACTTGATGTAAAGAAAGCAACAGTCAGTCAATGGTTACAAAGAAATGTTTTACCAAAGCCTGACGCATCTGTAAACGGTGGTCGTACCAAAATATGGAAAATGCAGACAATAGTTAAGTGGGCTAATGCCACAGGTAGAAATAATAGAAAAGCAACTATTGATTTTAGTGGTCACTTTCATGATAAAAATAGAAAGTACTGGCGTTATGATGCTTTCGTGACAGAGCCTAGTAATCAATGGGTTGTGTCACCAAATAAAACAGATGGGCTTGGTGATTATATTTGGGAAGAAGAATAATGGATGGACTAATAATATTCATATGCTTTGCAGTTGTTGTTGGGTTTGGATGGTTTGTTATAAATAAATTATAAAAAGTATGTAACCTTTATTAAATCTATTTGGTCTAATAGAGGAGAAACAAAGGAGACTATGTCAATAAAGAGAAAAGATTCACAAACTAAATATTTATATAGAGGTAAAGAATTTATTTTACAATGGGAAGATTCATATTCAATGGATGAAGATGTCTTTACAGGCGAAGTTACAAATAAAAAACTTTTAAGAGCAGGATTGGTGGTGAGACGAAATGTTTAAATATCAAGACTTACTTTATACAGAAAAAGTTGCACCAACTTGGTATAGTCCATTTACAGAATATGCAATGGTTCTATTGTCAGCAATAAATCATGATGTAAAACTTGGAAAGTTAGAATCAGATAAAGCAATGGAGTTTACTCAAGGTTTCATAAACTTTTGTCAAGCACTTGAAAACCAACTCTTCAATGGTAACAAAAAGTTTATGAGAACTTTTATGAATATCATGGAAAGAAACGATGTACCACCTTTACCAGTTCAATATGATATATCAGAATTTTTAGATGAAAAAAATGATAAATTTAAATCTGTAATTCAAGATTGGAAAGATAAAACATACAGATTGATTGATGAGAACATGACAGAAGAAGGCACTGTTCCTGCAGAAAGACTTTTACAAGATGGTCAAACAGCTTTTGTTAGTGCTTCAAACAATCAATATGAAACCTTACTTAATTCAGTAGATGATTTAAGAAAAGAATTTGTTGAGTTACTACACGAACATCAATTGTTTTTTGCTAAACCTAGACATGATAACTTATGGGTTTACTGTGGTGAAATAAATGACCCAAATTATCCAGACACCCATCAATCTATACAAACATTTGTATATAGTAAAGAAGCTTGGAGTCATGCTCATTTTGATAGACAATATGCAAAAGATAATAAGTTTGTTTTAGATGATGATGAGTTTGTCGTAAGTTTTAAATTTTATAGTAAGTATGACGGCAACAAAGGTGAGGCAACATATGATGACGGTTATGCAAATGTTCACTTTGATAAGAACCACATGCCCATAGATATGTTTACTCATTTTAAAGATGATGACACTATGTACAATGCATTCGGAAAAACATTTACAATGTATCAAGAAACCATTGGTAATCATCTTCTTACTAATCAATATTTAGTAGATGAAGCAGTAAAAAATGTTATTGCTTATGTATACAAAGAACTTGGTTACAACTTTATTAGAACATATATGTTGCTAGATGTTTTTACCTTACTAAATACAAGAAGCAATGTATTGCCTAGTGGAGAGAATGTTATAGTCGAAAAGTCAAGTGGTCATCTCAATAAGAAAGTAAAGAAAAGGTTTGCATCTAAATACAAAAAGAAGATTGACAACTTAGAAGATTTTTTCATAGTAAAAGAATTAATAATCAATCCTTTCTTAACAAGAAACTCAGAACAAAGTGGTTTCAAAGAGGGAGATACTTTAAAGAAACTTAGAGAACACATTAGAGCAGGACACTATAAAGTTTATACTGCAGATAAACCAAGATTTGGTAAACCACATAAGAACAATATAGGTAGGTTTTGGTACAAGCCATCAACTATTAATAAAGGTAGTTCAAAGGGTGTGGTACTAAAAGACTATAAAGTTGGTGTGGAATGAGGCGGGTTCGCAAGGGTCTATGGTTTTTAGAACTCGGTACATACGCCATTGAATTAAGGATTCATTGGATAAGACAATGGATAAAAAAGAAATTATGAAAATATATGTAACCTTTTATAGATTTATTAGGTCTAAGTATATGTGGAAAAAGAAAAGGGACTTTTTCAAGCCCCTTTTACGTACTAACAAAGGAGGAACTTTTGAATGAACAAAAGCCCTACAAAGAAATTTTAGACGATGCTCTCGAAAGAGTAAAGTTTACAACAGAAAATTTACATCTTCAATGGACAGATGATGATAATACTGTTACAGATTTGGATATCATGGACGGTAATTTTCCTCAAGACATTGATGAATTTATGACATTGATGAGAAGAGTTGAAGATGTTATATCGGCTGCACGCAAAATTAAAACACAAATGCAAGTAGAACTTGGAGACAAGTACAACGGTAAGGTAAAGAAGTATAGAGATAGCTACATTGTTGGTAGACCATCAACGACTTATAAACCTTATGACAAAGAAAAAGTATTGGATTATTTAGGAGAAGATTGGAGAGCAGTTGTAAGACCTGAATTTAGAATTACGGGTGTGAAAGCTGTTGCTGAATCAAGAGGAGATGATGCAAATGTTATTGTCGAGTCTTTATTTCAGAAAGTTATTACAAACAATAACTTAACAATCTTACCTGAAAGTAAAGCCCCTAAATGGATGAAAGAGCTAGAAGATGGAGAGGAGCAAGATTTATGGGAAAAAAAACAAAAGAGTTAACTATTGATGACTTCATCGTAAAGCTTGATAAACAAGCTTGGGAAGTCAGAGAAGTTATGGAACAAGACTTAGGTATTGAAAGAATGACTAAGTTAGAAGTTCTCAAAGACAAAGCTGAAGACACAGTGAGAAAGTTAGTAGATGGTGAAGGTAACTTTATTATGTACTATGCATGGTTAGAAGCAATAATGTGGATGAGAGAAGAGATAGATATTATGAAATCAGAAAGAGGTAAGTAATGCCCGCAGGAGTAGAAAGTATGTTTAGTGCTAAAGAAACACCTTGGCATAAGATTGGTAATGTTACTGAGGGTGCATTGACATCTTCAGAAGCTATTGAAAAAGCAGGACTTGATTGGACTGTTAGCATAAGAGGACTAGCAACATTTCAAGAAGATAATAATACTGATGTATCAAGTCTGATTGATGTACCCGACCATTATGCAACTGTAAGAGACACAGACAATGCAGTGCTTGGTGTTGTTGGTAACAGATATACACCGATACAAAACATAGAATGTTTTGATTTCTTAGATACAGTTTTAGATGACAGTGAAGCTAAGTATGAAACAGCAGGTAGTTTGTATGGTGGAAAGATTGTATGGATGTTAATAAATCTAGGTAAAGATGTTGTAGTAGGAGAGGACAGAACAGTTCCTTACTTATTACTTACAAACAGTCATGATGGTAGTACCGCAATCAAAGGTATGACTACACCTATTAGAGTTGTTTGTGCAAATACTTTATCACTAGCTTTGAAAGATAATGTAACAAGCTTTGGATTTAGACACACTAACAATGTTCATAATAAAATTACACAAGCTAGAAAACTTTTAGAAATAAACTATAAGTATATAGATAACTTTCAAGAAGAAGTAGAAAAGCTTATTGAACAACATGTAGAGAGAGATGATTACTTCAAGATATTAGATGAAACATTTCCTATGGTTTATCCAAATGAAGAAAACACAAATGCTTTACAAGTTCAAAGAGCAGAGTTTGCAAGAAGTCAGATTACACAACTCTTTGAGTTAACAGAATTTGATGAGCAAAGATATTCTGCTTGGGCAGTGTTGAACGCAATAAGTAACTTTGAACAATGGCATGCACCTATTAGAAAATATAAAAGAGATGAAGCTATTGCAATGAGAACAATCAAAGGCACACAGTCACCAATGACTGATAAGGCTTACAGTATGATAAAGGAGCTTGTATGAAAATACTAGAACTGATAGAAAACTTTGAATCTTTATATAAGATGAATGAGAGAGATAAAAGAAATGCACGTACTAAATCAGCTAGTTATCATTTAGCAATGACTTGTATAGCGGCAGGTTATGACAAGAAACAAACAGAAGAGCTTGCAGTAGCAAGTTCTAAAATCTTTTTAACATTGATGAATGATGTTCCAGAGGTTGTTAAAAAAAGATATAGTGCGGAACAATATGTAGAGAACACAATGAATTTATATAACTACTTATTGTCAGAAAGTATTTTTGCTGAGACAGATGCTAAGGAGTTATTTGAAATCTAGCGAAAGGTTAAAATGCAAAAAATAGCAAAGTGGAATGCGAAGCATTTCTTAGTTGATATGTTTAAAGATGTTCTCCATCCGAGAATTAGAACAGCATATTATAAACAGTTACAACTCATGCACATTGATTGTAATTGGTCGTTTGACCCTGTTGACTTTATACATTTAAAATCAGAGTTTGGTTTTGAAAGTTTGGAAGAGTTGATGGGTGAGTCATGGGAATATATCATGACTGAAACATCAGTAGCAGGATTTATTTACAAACATCATGAGGATTGTCAAACTGTACATAAAAGTTACAATACTTATCTTTTAGAACCAAGTCTTGTAGATAGATATGTCAATGAGGCTTCCTCAATAATTGAAAGACAAACCAACTATGGTACAGAACTTATTAACGGTAAGTTAAAAACAGCAAGTGTTTTTGCAGAAAATGTACTAATAGATGTTGATTCTTTGACAGATAATTTGTTGGAATACTTAGAAACATATTTAGAAGATTACAAAACTTGTGATAGATGTGGCTATGGTAAATCCATCAGAACAGATATTTGTTCAAGATGTGTGACAGGGAGATACAGTGATTAGACTTAATAAATCTATTTATTTTAATCCTCCCTGTAAAACAGGGCGTGATGTTCCGCAATTGCTAATACGTAAAGCATATTTATTTGCTTACTTTAACTTTAAAGGAGGAAAAAATGACTGAAGGTAAATTAGCAAATCTAGAAAAAACAATTACCAAAAAGGATTGGGTTGATATAGTATCATGGATTTCTACACGTTGGCAGAACTTAAACTGGACTGACCAAGAAATCAAATCACTGTATGAAAACTATAAACTTTTTCCTAAAGATGTAATGTGGACAACTTTGTTTGATTACTTCAAAGCAGGTAATGAATTTTTCAACCAATCTAAGTTCTTTCAGAACTGTCATGAGACTTGGTTAAGATTAGAACAAGAACAAGAAAATCATAAAGCTTTGCCAATGGGTGATGTTGTCTCAATAAATGCAGGTGGTTTGATTGAGTACTTAGAATTACATGGGTATGAAAGTTTTGCACATGCATGTTGGGATTCAATGAGAAAAAGATTTAAAGCAGGAAGAATAGAAAAGTTTGAGGAAAAAGTTGCAAAAGACTTTGACCTTGATGAAGAGTGGGAATCTGCAAGAGCAAGATTCTCTGAAGTGTTTCCAATAAGAAGAACATTGGAACAATTAAAAGCCAATAGGGAGGAAACAAATGGCGAGTAATAATACTGTATTACTTTCGGGTAATATGACACAACCTGAAGTTAGACAAACATCAGGTGGTAAAACAATAACGTCTGCTCGTATGGTTGTTAAAACATATGGAGATAAAGACGATATGTGGGTGACAATAAAAATGTGGGGAGCTTTAGGAGAGAATGTTAATTCATCTTTTCCTACTGATAAAAATACTATGCGTGTATCTGTGCAGGGTAGATTGACAGAAGAAAAATGGACGGGACAAGATGGGAATGAAAAAACTCAAATGACTGTAACTGCTGACAATGTATCTGTATCAATGGATTGGCAAGTAGCTAGTGGTGTTCAGTACAAAGGAGATGGTTCTGCTTCAGAATCAAATACTTATACAGGACAAGCTGTTACAGGAGCAAAAGAAATACTTGGTGCACAAGAAGTACAAGCAAGACCAATGAGTGAGATTGCAGAGGGAGAAGCTCCTTTCTAATGAATTTTAATCCTGAAACATTATCAGATTGGATGATGGATAAGGAGGAGGTTGAGTCAAGCCTTTCCGAATCTGACGAATCTTCACAACCTTTAAGTAGCTTGTTAGAAGAAGAAAGGTTTGCTCAACAAACTTTATATTTAGATGAACCTAATATGGATGAAATACAGGTAAAAGTTCGTAATCAATTACCGATATCTCAAATGGAACAAGTCAAACATTTGTTCTATATTAATAGAGCAGTTTGCCATAAAGATTTTATGGAAAACTATATACCAAGATTTGGTGCTTTAATATGGACATTGAGGCACGAAGAGAATTGGGTTATTGAAAAAGAGAGATGTAATGATGAAACACATAATCATAAATCATCTCAATATTTGTATGTGTTTAAAGGAGTTAGGAAGTGAGAGATATGGATTATATTTACATTACTGAAAAAGACAAAGCTATTATAGTTGAAAATCAACTCAAAGAATTAGAGGGTAATCATTTTGCTTTGTCATTAGTTGAACCATCTAAGTTTCAACAACAAGACCAACACATGGTTTGGCAACAACAAGTGACTGCTATTGAGAATAGTATTTTTAAATTGCGTCAACATCAAATGAAATTAGCAAATATTGATGAGGAAGAATGATTAAAAAATATTTAAGAGCAAGGCGTATAGTACGAATAAAAAAAGAAGTTCAAGCAAGAAGATATTGGTTGTTAAATAATCATAAAGAGATGAAGAAGATTTTGCCTGAAGTTTTTGAGTAGTAGAATAATTTTATGAGTAAAGAAATATATACATATAAAGAAACAAACCCTAAGTTTGTAGGTTCTGCTTTGGCAGTAACAATTTATTTTGATGAAAGAAAAAAACTTGATGACGCTTTAGATGAAGTTACTAAATCACTAGATAAATTACAACATAAGTATGAAGTTGATATGTTTATTGTTGAGGCAGATGATGAATAATATTAAAAAAATATTAGAACGAATTAAATTTTGGTTTATGCTTCGAAAGTGGGAAAAAGAAAAAAGAAAAGAGGGTTTTCCTAAAGAGTGGTTTGAAAATTTAGATGACTGAAATAGATAAAAAGTGGTACAAACTTGTAGATATTTATGAGGTAGTACCTGACGAAAGAAACTCTAAAGACCACGATATTGGTACTTTATGTCAAAGTATGCAGAGGTTTGGATACACTCAACCAATACTTGTGAACACAAAAGATAAAAAAATTTTAGCGGGACACGGCAGAGTTCTCGCACTACAAACCTTAAAAGAACAGGGTTATGAGGCACCAAAAAGAATTTTAGAAGATGCTGACAAATGGTTCGTACCATGCTACTTCATTGATATAGATAATAAAGATGAGGCAGAGGCTTATCTTATTGCAGACAATAGACTTACAGAGCTTGGTGGTTGGATAGATGATAAATTAATAAATTCATTAGAGCATATCTTAAAAGAAACAGGTACATTGGATGGTACAGGTTGGGATTTAGAAGATGTTGATGACCTCATACAAGACTTAGAAGAGCCCATAAATGTTGATGATGAAGAAATCGCAGTTAAAGTTGGTAAGTATAAATTAAAAGTTTCTAAACAATCCTATGATGAGTGGCTTATTCAAGTACAAAAACAAGTAGGTAAAGAAAAAGATGACATCTTAGATTGGATTGCTGAACAACTAGATATAGCTAGGTTATAGTACAAACATACTATATGTTGTGCCCTTCTCCCTTTTAAACACACAACCCCGTAAATACGGGGCTATGTGTCGAATAAAGAAGGCAGATGCTATTTTGAAGACTGCATCTCGTCCCATAATTGTTGTCTAAACTCTTTTTCTTTTTGATTGTCCTCGTACAATAAGATACCCCACATTATTAGAAAACCTATGTTCACACTTATTAAGAACAAACTAACCATTAAATACCTAACCTCTCTCCTATCTTGTCCATCATAATCACTTCATCTGTGTATTCGCCACTCACATTTTTACCTAATGAGTCTTCAAAGTAAGATACAAATATCCTATGTAAGCAATCTAATTCTTCTTTAGTGAACTGTTCCATTACGCACGACCAATCTGTGTTAAGTTATCGTATACTTCATCATACTTAAAATTTTCGTTTAAATATGGACTATCCAACTCATAAAGAGTATTGTCTTCATCTATTACTATTACTTTATATATTTCCATTATTCCTCCTCATCAAACTTAATATCTATTCCGTTGAAATCACACCACTCATAAAAAGTTTCTAAAAAACCATCCTCTAAAAAATAGTCATTAAAATTTACCTCTTTATAATCTTTATAATCAAAAGATATTTTCATTATTCCTCCTATATTTTTTTTGTTTTGCACACTACTTAGACCTCAAAGAAAACGAAAAGGTTACAGAAGAATTAATAAATTTATTTAGTCGTAAAAGAAATAAAGTAAATGGTACAAAAGTCCACGCCAGCAGAAGAACCTTTTGACCAGATGCTCAGGATTAAAGCCAGCCCCAGCAGAGTTTCGGTACACAAAGCCTATAAACAAAGGGGATATTAGCTGTGCTCAGGACGAGGTAAAAACTGCGAAAAAATAAAAGCCTATAAACATTGAAGAGGAATATGCACGGTTACGACCCGAGAGGTTATGGTACAAAAATCCAGATGGTACTTCGAGTTTTTGGTTTGCTAGAAAATTAGTAGGCGAGGGGTGTCAGGTCGGGAAAAAAGGGGATTGGTATATCCGACAGGATAGACCTCTCCCAACGGTACTCTATATCCCCTAAGGGAGCAAGCCTACAAAATTATATTATGTGTAACTAGTACACCCTACACCCCACTTTTACATGGGGTGCTAGCTAGACTAGTTAGCTTACTTAGATGCTAAGTAGTAAAGAGTAGCAAGTGCTACAGGAATACCTATAACAATTGCAAGTAAGGTATTAACAATACCTTTAAATAATGGTATGAATATTAGTTCTGTTATAACTAACTCCTTTCTCTCGTCATTGCTTCAAGCTTTTGGTCTACATCCATAGCCTCGTATGCTTCGTAATCAAACTCGTTGATTGCTTTGACATACAGATTGTCATCAAGTCTGACATCATACTTACTAATGTATTCAGATAAGTTAGGATATCTTGTACGGTCTGACTTGACCCATTCTATCCAATCAGCAGCTGACCTTACTGCATTGATTGATTCCATGTAGTCCATATTATCTCTGTCGAGATAGGCAGTGTATTCATACAATGAATCAACAAACTCAATGTTCTTCAACACTCTGTCTGCTCTTAGGTTTGACCTAAAGAATCTAAGTTCAATAGTTGACCTTGGCACCATGTTGATGAACTTGTATCTTTGTTCTTCTTCATCACGTCTATTCATAGCAACATGTGCCATCTTAGACTTGACTTCTCTCGAAGTAGTTGGCATCTCAAATCTTGCCCAGTTGTTGAATCTTCTTTGTCCAATAACTGATATCAAGTTTGGATACCTTTGATGATTGACAGGAGTCAATGCAAGTGTCTCCAATAGATGCAACCATATAAACAGTTGTGTATCTTTGAATGCACCTTTAGGCATGTGAATATGCATACCTGCAGTATTGGTATGATAACCCAATGCCTTACTTGCAATAGACTCAAGGTTCAAATCAATGTTTGACCAAGCACCAAGTGTTAGTGGCTGGCTAACAAGCTCGGTACCTCTGTTCAATGAACCATCATGCTTGTGATAGAAGAACTGAGTAACCATATCATCATTACCTTTTGTAATGTCTGAACGGCTATCGTCTCTATATCTGCTGACGTAACATCTATCCATAGACTTCTTGTTCAGTCTCCAGATATCGTCATCGATTACTACATCAGGATAATCTTCATCATAATCCTCGTCGTAGTAATCATCGTCTGAAACATATCCATCTCTGAACTCCATCTCAATCTCGATACCCATAGGGATACCTTCTTGTTTGATGAATTGACTGTCTACATGATTAGCAGATGTCCAAGCATCTATCATTCTTTCTACACCTATAAACTTGAAACCAGGTCTATAGCTGTAACTGAACTGACCAGAGTTAATCTTACGATTAATTTCACGGTCAAGTTCAGCTTTTCTTTCTTCGGATATCATATATCCACCTTTCTTTATTCGTATTTCTATTGTTCGTTTTCAATAGCTTCTATGATGTTATGCAAGTCTGTACCACTCACGGTGTGCCAATCATAACCCGCATCAGTATGATGGGTAGTATCTTCCTCAACCAACTCACCATATTCAAGAGCCTCATTAACTATGTTTGCGTTGTCATAGAACCAATCCATAATTGAATCTTCATCCCATCTATCATTTACCATTTCATCAATGTTGTGTTCATCAAACACTTCATCAAGTGATAAAGTAACTCGATATGTTCTGGTATATTGACAATGACCTTGCTCTTCAACTGATGCTTCATAAGTACCACGATTTACCAATTCCATGATTCCTTCCACACCAATAGTTTCAACTAACTTGTTCCAATTAGGTATCTTCATAGTCATTCCTTATCCTTTCTTTCTTATCTACTGAATTCAAGTTCAGCACCGTCACAAGTCTTTGCACAGGCTCGTTCGAGTTCAGCATCTACTTTCTTCCCACATATTTGACACTTGAATGATTTTGTCTTCTCATTGAACACGAGAGCATAATCATCCATTAGCATCTGTAGGTCTTCGTAAATGAAGCCAAGTTCAGCATGCATACTGAAAACAATGTCTTCAATTCCTTCATCATCTTGAAGCTTAGGTGGTATAACACCCTCTACGAATTTTGCATAGTTGATGTCTCTACCGTCTGCTTCAATGTACCAATCGTCATAGTCTTCTATGACACAGTTGTCATAGGTATATGCGATTTGGTCTTGACTCCAACCTCTTTGATAGTCATAGTTACCAAAGGTAGTAACAGTCTTCTTAGGTGTTTTGTTAGGTAAGTGATGGTCATTGGAATACCATACACCCTTGTCCCATACACCTAGTCTTTCGTTGATAATGTATGACTCTTTCTTGAGCTTCTTGTTAGCTGATAAGAATACCAACTTGTTGAACCCAATCAAGTCACCCATCATCTCAGTGAATGCAACGTCATCCAATGCTACAGGCTTCATGTGTTGCAAGAACACATTGTTGAAATGCCTTGTGTCAGATAAGTCTGACTTAGCAGGTGGATGAAACTCATTAGGCAAAACGCCATTGTGAGCAAACACTGTCTGAGGGTCAACATGAAATGGATGGTTGTTCTCAATACATACTGAACCATGAGTTGCAATCCTCATGTGTACAACAATGTCTGAGTTACCATATTTCTTGGTTACCTCTTTGAACTTGGTCTTGAATGCCTTGAGCTTCATAGTCTTGAAGACTTGAATTTTGCCATCCTCAATCCAAGCAATACCACCACCATCTGGGTTTCTCTTCCACATCTGGTCAAGTGTTTTGTTTGTTATTGTCTTACCCTTAGGTAAGCTTGCGATTACACACATATGTAATCTCCTTTCTATTCTCTTTCGAGAATTCTGTATCGTTCTTCGACAACAGGATATGTTGCCAATCTTTTCAATAGATATTCTGTATCTTGATTGTGATACCTTAGTACCCATCTCATAAATACATCGTCACCATTTTCTCTTACTGCTCGTATTCTATCGAGTAACATTTCTGGAGGTGCTTGGTCCTCATCTTCATAGTCCCAACCAATATCCTCTGTCAATGATTTACTCAATGACCACAAGTTTTGTACATACTGAATCATTCCAAGTATTGAGTTTTTACCAGTATTGGATTGAAACATTCTTAGCTCCAATGTTTCTCCATGTGTGGTATTGACTGCCCAATACTTGTCATTAGCACCAGTCTGTTGTTTCTGTCTTGCAACTTCGAATGCTCTATGTCTTGCACCTCTGAATACAAGTGGTTGCCATATAGCAAATCTGTCGTTACTTCCTCTACCTGCAACTGCTCTAAGAACACCTTGAGGTTTCAGCATCATACTTTCAAGCAACTCAAGGAATACCCATCTGTGTGGAATATCCATTGCGTCATATCCAATATGAATATGAATACCATAGTTCTCCATAGCTCTACCCATGAAGTTGTCTCTGAAGTAATCCCAGAATCTGTCAGGTATGTGATTTATCCAATAGTCATAACTCAATGGTTGAGTTACAAATTCTGTACTATCACTTCCAAGTGAACCATCTCTCTTGTGAATCACAAGTTGAGTCGGACCATCTTGTAGATAGTATTCTGGATAGTTGTCAGGATGAAACATAACGATTGCTTGTTCCATAACTTTTGAAACAGTTCTCCAGTCTTTCCTATCCTCTCTTACCTTCACTTCAATCTCTACACCATAGAATGGACCATATTCTTGTACCCAGTCTTCACGATTTTCAATGGCAGGTACATGCCTTGAATAGTAAAGATTGTCACCCATAGGTACTCGATATGCACCATTCAAGAAGATAGGTGGTCTATAGTTGTATAACTGTTGGTTGAGTAGAAACTGACTTCTACTTCCTGTCCAACTACTAGGTATCTCTATATAGAACATACCATCACCGAAGCCTTCATAGGTATCATATATCTTTCTTGCTTGTCTGTTGTGAGTTCTGTCTGCATCACTGTTGACCTCTCTGATAATGTCAGCAAGTTGCACAGTATCAAGATTCTCAACTCGTACTCTTCCTATATCTATAAGATAGAATCTTCCATCATCACCATAGCCAATGTTGTTATCAGCTAGTTTCAAGAGATGATAATCTCTTCCTATACCAACATCACAATCATAGATATCGTCAATATGCTCAACAGTGAGATTCTGTAAGAATCCAACACATTGTAAACAAACACTCTTTGCTCTACCATCCATATTGGATAGATACTTCAAAGGAACCATGTCTGTTCTATGTTTGTTGTATGATGAACATACAGAACATCTTTGATACTTTCTACCATGACTTTGGATATCACCATAAGACATCCAATCTTTGTGATATCTGTTCCAATGCATTCCAGAGTGTCTTGCAACACCAATAGCTTCTCCATCACTTAGACGAAATGCTTTGGTTCTGAATGAAGAGTAATCAGCATTACCTCCCCAACCTCGTTCAATTGGTACAACAAATCCCCAATTGTCAGCTACACTCTTCCAAGCAAGGTCTACTTCTGTGTCTCCCACCAATCGTCTGTGTACCAGAGTATCTCGGTGAATATCCAACCATAAGAGATGTAACTGCCAACTCTTGATAGTTCCATCTGCCCAGTTAGTTAGAGGACGAGCTAAGAACCCATCATCCAACTCATCTGGTTGCAGTTCCCAGAATCTATCAAACTCATCGTCATAATCAAATAACTGATTGACAATTTCATAGTTTGTATCTCGTTTGTTCAATATAAATAATTCATATACTGTTACAAACAAGAAACCCTGAACCTCTTCACGGTCAGTATGACCAGCTCCGAAAGCCAACCTGATTTGTTCAGGTAATGTTTCGAATAGTCTCATATTTCCTTCCTCCCTTGTATAGTCTTATTAGGTTCTATACATGTCTGTTTTAAAACCTTACCCCTATTAGACCTTCCAACAGGGGAAAAGGTTACATAGTTTCTAGGAAACCTGCAAGATTCTTGCACCTTGTCGGCTTCCTTTCTTAGGAATATTTCCTTTAGCAAGGGCTTCCATGTATATATGCACAGCATCTTGTGTCCATATAGTTGTAAGAAGTTTCCTTCTTCTAGGTCTATTCCATTTGCTTACCGTTTCAACGGTTGATGCCATTTCACATAACAAGCTACAAGTAGCAGTCATGATTGCATTACCGTATTGGTCGTGTCCAAGTACAACAGGGTTGTATTCTCCTAGACACCAACAGCATTCTTTCATGCCGTCTCCTTTCTTATTAATACTTTGTCTTCATCTCTGAAGAATTTAAGTATCGTTTCTATTGCATCCATCCTCTTATATTTTAAATAAGAAGGTGGAATTGATTTATTATCACCCAAGTCATCGAGCACTACATTTAGTTCATCGATGATTGTTTGATTCACAGTAATCATGATTACCTTTCTGGGTTAGGACTTTCCTAACTCCCTAGAGCCCACCGTGAGTAATGGGCTCCGAGCAGTTACGCCATCTCTGGCTCAGGTAACTTTGATGCTACGAAGTCTGGCTCCATAACATTTGGGTTAACCATGATTTCGAAAAGGTCATCTACGTTTAGCTCTGGTGTGAGCTGTAGTACAACTTCTTCGCATACTGCATAGAGTTCTTCCTTATCACTGTAAGAAATACCTCTTGCTTCCAAAGAGTCATTGACTCTAGCGATTGCAAACGTAATCTCAAAAGATTCAGTAGTTTCATCTACTAAATTCTTAGTGAGTTCAGCTTGTCGCTGTTGGAATGTTGCACTCATGAGTTACCATCCTTTCTCTGAGAAATAAATGTCCTCAGTCATTGGTAGTTGGAATACTCCATCCACCAGTTCATTATGTAAGTCATAGTTGAATGACTTAAGACTCAATGGTCTATCCTCATCCATACCATCACTTGCAATAAGGGGTGTCGATGGTGGCATTGAGCCACCACCTCCATCCATTTGTAACGTTGGCATCCGTTACTCCTTTCTTCCTACTGTGAAGTAGGATTCATCTATTACAGAATCAAAGGTATCGTCATACCCTTTCATCTTTTCCTTATGCAGTTTTCTTTCTGCACGTATCCATCGGATAAGATATAACATCTATCCTCCTTTATTAACATCGAATGCATCAGTCATTTCATTGAAGAAATCTTCATCATTCCCCAATTCATGAGCTATAGCATTACATTTTTCATCATCATCCATTTCCTTAGATGATTCAGAAGTTTCACCAATATGCCCAAGAAGTGCATTCTTGATAGCATCATGGTCAAGCACTTCACGTTTGTTACCATTTTTATCTTTGATAATCTTGGTATCAACGCCAAGCTTTGTTAAGGTAGTTTGCTCTACTTTAAACATGCTCAACTTCCTTTCTCCTATCACCATAGATAGGTCAATGCCCACAGTTTCCTATGGACATTATCTATCCACTTAAGTCCCAGAACTGATGAATACCTTTACCATTGGTTTCATAGTCTGCATATCCTTTCTTGTTATATTCTTTAAATGTATATGTTTTAAACTTGCCGAATGAATATTCCATTTGCATAAGTTTCATATACTCATCAAGTGGCATAACAATATTGCCTGCATCTTTATGTATTCCTTCATTAGCATCTGTGACATCAATAGCTAAATCACAACATACATCTATATTGAACGCATGTGGAGCACCATTACCACCGAACTGGCGTTTCAATCTTAGACCATGTGCAATTAGTATCTTATGTTCACTATTTAGATTTTCTAATAAATAGTTATAAGATTGACTTAAGCAATACATTTTTCACCTCCTTTCAAAGGTTTTGTCTTACTTATCTTTTCGGATAAACACCAGTAATATGAAAAATTCTATTACCAGCTTTTATCTCTTGAGTAAAACTCCATCTATATAGTTTTCTAGCTAGATAGAGTCTTATCTTTAGTAGATAAATCATTTCACCTCCTTTGTGTTTAATTTATATACTTACGCAGTCTTGTGCCATTTTTCGTAGTGACATCTAGGAAAGCCAGTTGAATGGTGACAACGTACCAACACGGCTTCTTTGGGTGTGCCTATAGCTCTAACCCCAATATTATATAGAGTACCTACCTTACATTTAGGACAAGGTCTGTGTATCCAACTACAACTCATGTAGTCTCCTTTCTCTTATCTAATAGATAAGTCCAAGCTCACCATCACGATGAGCTTGATTTATCTACTAGCTAGCTAAACTATCTAACCAGATACCGTAACAATCACAGTCATTAACTGTGCAATTACAGCTATCTGAAGTTAGGTAACCTTGCTGAGCAAGTATCAATGTGCATTTTAAGCACATAGCTACCTCCTTTCAGGAGTTATGTATTATGTCCTTTCTTCTAACCCAACATACTCTTTCCATCTTGGAAATAGATTATTGAGTAACTGTACTATTACAAAGATATAGGTACCTGTTGCAATACCTGTTCCTAGTAATATTTGCCAATTAGAATAATCATCCATAATTAGCTCCTTTCTGTATTCGTACTATGAATACAAGTGTGACCACCGCTGTATACATGTGGTCACTATCTATTCATTTTGTACAAGGCTGTCATACCCAATCAGATATGACGTACTCAGTCGTTTGAAGAGATATATATTTACTTGATTTTCGAGGGTGGTTCTCACTTACTAGAGCTTGTCATCTCTTCGCTCTAGAC
>CETN01056213.1_pt1 | contig 16537 bp, 20 predicted proteins | sample 531301 | NCBI WGS metagenome assembly CETN01 (sample SAMEA2622656, study PRJEB7988) | marine metagenome | isolation source: saline water (ENVO:00002010), including
GCAATTTTACAAGAGATAGTAGATCAAGCGGGCTGGTCAGAAAATAATGCTATAGCTCTACTTTTTTACCTACCTCAAGCTCATTCAGACAGCGCCGTGGAAGGAACTACTACTCCAAGGGTTTTTACGGCCAATTTTTTCCTTGGCGAATATTTTCATAGCGATGTTTCAGATTATTCTAATATCGAAAATAACTCATCTCAAGGTATGGGGGGTAGTAATAAGAAAGCAATTGTTGGAAAGCAGCCTAAATTATTAATAGGAGATTAAAATGCAATATTTGAAATTTAGTAATCAATTTTTACGTTTTTACTTTCGTAACCTTTTTCTTTTATTTGATTAATGTGTTTAGCTCCGTTTCGAGCTTTTGAATAATCTTTATAATATTTTTCTTTTACAGGATCAACACCACCATTCTTTCGTGCTCGCTTTTCACTAAGTTCTTTAGAATAATCCATCATATCTCCCATAGTTCCTTTTTTCGCGGCAGTTGTCTCTACAAACTGTCTACTATTGAATGGGTCAGCATCAGCATCGATGGACGCATTAGGAGCGAGAAAAACTCGCTCCCATGCTAAACCATCTTTTTCGTAAGAATGTTCATCATTCATACCTTGAATTACTTCAATATATTCTTCTTTGTTGGGATGTTTGTAAACGTAAATAGGCATTAAGTAATTTTTATTTGTCTACCTTCATTTACACCTTTTTTAGGTAATGTTAATTTCAATAAACCATGAGTATATTCAGCTACTATGTGATCTATAGAAACTTGATTAGCTAGTCTGACAGTTCTTTTTTTTGAGTCTTTTTTATTTTTAGCCTCTACTGTTAGTAAAGTATCAGTAGCGGTTATTTTTATTTGACTCTTAGAAAAACCAGCAAATGAAAGTTCAATTTCGTAAGCATCTTTATTATCTGTAGATTCAACTGGGTATTGTATTTGTTCGTTTAGTAAGTTAAATAATGTGTTCATAATGCTTATATATCAACATTAAATGTGCCAAGTAATTAACCCTTAAAAACAAGGGATAAAATGCGATCTACAGTATTTTCGTATGTCAACTTGTCCCCCATTTTTACACCCTCTGTGTTAATTTGTCCCACCTTAGACTCAGCCAACTCCATTGCAGAAATAGCTTCATCTTCAGTCCAAGTGTAAAAAGTTCCTTGGTTGAAAGCTTGATTGTCATTAAAAAATACCCCATCACTAACCGCCATTTCTCCAGATGGTTCAATCAAAATTGAGTTATCTTTATTAGCCCAATCTTTATGTGAGGTACAGTTTAAAACAATGCTCCATTTTCCAAGACAAGTTGCGTTGAATGATGGTAAATTCCAGCCCTCTCCACCAGATAGTCCACCAAGATCAATATCTATTGAATTTAGGTATTCATTAACTTCTGAATTAGTAGCCAAATGTGGAAGAAAATTAATATTATTATAGTGTTTTCCCTCCAAAGTTTGATTGATTAAACCTTTCATTTGTTCTGGTTTAAAAAATGCGTTGTTTATACAGCAAGTAAGTAAATATTTATTATTGTTGCCGTATTTTTTTAGCCAAGTCCTAATAATTTTTTGGGTATGTTTTCTATTTTCATACTTACCCATTAAACCAAAATGAATGCAATCCTTCATATAAGTTTTGTTAGTAACTTTAAAACAGTCATCAAAACCTAAAGGGACAGCCTCACAATTTTCTAAACCTTTAGCCTCAAAATGACCTCTTGCATAAGTTGAACTAAAGATGGTTTTTTGCTGATTACCTACTATCGCAGACTCTATTTCAGTCGGCTGATTACATTCATAGAATGTATATAAAAACTGATTTTTATTTTTTCTATTATCAGCGCCATTAATATGCCAAATCTTTAAAGATGGTATATCCTTAGATAAAAATTTGAATCTATTATTTACAGCATCTTCAATATATTTTTTAAGATTTTCATCTAAACAAAAAGCATCTACTGTGACATCTCCCATAGGGAAAAGTCCTATTTCAATATTTTTTTTATATAATTGTTTTAGAATGTTTATAGAAACATTTCCAAAACTTAAATTATTTAGAGCTGCTTCTAATAATACCTTCATTAAAAAGGAACTTCTTCAGCTACTTTTTCTTCTTTTGTAGAAGTAGTAGAAGTAGTAGAAGTAGTAGAAGAATCAGAGTCTTTTTTCTTTGATGAAAGAAACTGTAAGTCCTTACCTTTTATAAAATACCTGCTGAAATTTTTACCATCTTTTTCCCAAGATGACATTGAAAGTTCTCCTTGAACAATAAACTCTCTACCCTTAGAAAGATATTTTTCGGCTATTTCAGCTTGTTTGTCCCAGTACTGAACATCAACGTAACATTTATCTTTAACATTAGATGAGGAAATACCAACTCTTAAATTTACAACTTTTTTACCAGTTGTAGTTGTTCTAGATTCTGGATCTTTAACCAGATAAGCAGCAGCAGTTATTGAATTATACATATTTAGTTTGTTTATTAATTTTAGTTAAAAATTTATTATGGATATTTATACAGCCTTGAATACTCATGTCAAGATCCTCAGCTATAATTTTCCAAGGTGTGAGCTTATGATTATCGACATTATACCTTTTGTCAATTATTTTTTTTACTCTATCGTCAGTTTCTTTTTCTAAGAACTTTGTAAGTATTTTTAAAATCTCATGTTTGCTTAGATTTTCTAAAAAAGATTCACAATGAGGTTCAATATAAAAATCATCATCCTGAAAAGAGATTTCTTGATGTTTTTTTCTTTTATTTAAAACTCCTAAACATTTCCATTTTGTGTGATTAGCTAAATAAGTTGGAAACTTTGTGTTTTTAGAAGGATCAAATTTTATAGCGCATGAGTATACTTCATGCACTTTATCGTCTAAAAGGTTGTCTTTATCTGCGGTATTCCTCGGCCCAGAAAGAAAACTATTTACCATTGAATGATAAATGCCAGAATGACGGTTTATAAGCTCTAATAAACTACCCTCGTCGTTACAGTCTTTAATTTTATTAATTAAAGAAATATCGCTTTCCAGAGCCAAAGGCTCTGTAAATTTTGTACCTTTTTCCATTATTTTATATATATTTTATATATAATTTATATATAAATTATAAAACGTAATGTATACAGACTAACGTATAGCTTTACTATAACGTAATAGGTATAATTAGCGTCTTTAAACCGTTATACGGTATAATAAAGATTAAAATCAACTTGTCAAGTAAAAAAAATTTTTTTTTCAAATACAGTTTGACAGCAAAGCAAAGTATGGTGTAAAAACAATAGTCATGATTTTCGAAGAACAAATATCAAGGAAGCCCGACCATTATCCATGGGCGCAAGAATTTATTGAGGCAATGCACAACGGTTTTTGGACCGATAAAGAATTTAGCTTTAGCAGCGATATACAGGATTTTAATGTTAATTTAAACTCTGAAGAAAAAGAAATTATTATAAGAACTCTTTCAGCTGTTGGGCAGATTGAAGTAGCGGTGAAAAAGTTCTGGAGTAAATTAGGAGATAATCTACCTCACCCAAGCTTGACCGATTTGGGGTATGTTATGGCAAATGTAGAAGTTATTCATAATAATGCATATGAAAGATTACTGAAAGTTTTGGGGCTTGAGGATGTATTTGAGAAAAATTTAGAGTTAGATTTTATTCAAGGTAGAGTTAATTACCTTAGAAAATACAATCATAAATTTTACAAAGATTCAAAAAAACAATATGTTTATTCAATAATACTTTTTACTCTTTTTGTAGAAAATGTTTCTTTGTTTTCACAGTTCTATATCATCAACTGGTTCAATCGTTATCGAAATATATTAAAGGACACTGGACAGCAGGTAAAATATACTAGGAACGAAGAGAACATACATGCTCTTGCTGGAATTAAGATAATCAATACAATTAGGAGCGAGCATCCAGAATTATTTGATGATGAATTAGAGAGTAGAATTATACATGAAGCTCAGGAGGCTTTCAAAGCTGAGAGCAAGATTGTTGATTGGATGATTAATGGATTTAACGAAAAAGGTCTCAATGCTGAGATCCTTAAAGAATTTATAAAAAATAGAATAAATGACTCTTTAGAAAAAATAGGGTTTTCTTCTGCATTTAATGTTGACACTTCTGTTTTAGAAAATACAATGTGGTTCGAGGAAGAATTGATGGGCAATAATGCTACTGATTTCTTTCATTCTAGACCTGTTGAGTATTCTAAAAACTCACAGACATTTGACGCAGACGATCTATTTTAATGAACAAATACTATTGGCTAAACAAGGATTCAAAAGCTTTTTTAAGAAGGGGTTATTTACAAACTGGAGAAACAGCAGAACAAAGAATTTTAGATATTGCCAAGAGTGCTGAAAAGTATTTAAAAGTAAAAGGGTTCGCTTCTAAATTTGAAGATTATATGGCTAGAGGTTTCTACTCTTTAGCCAGTCCAGTTTGGGCTAATTTTGGTAGAGAAAGAGGTTTACCTATTTCTTGCAACGGTGTTTACATTGAAGATAGGATGGATTCTATCTTAGAAAAACAAGCTGAGGTTGGAATGCAAACTAAGCATGGATCAGGCACATCAGCTTACTTTGGGGCGCTTAGAGGTAGAGGGTCAGAAATATCATCTGGTGGCACTTCCAGCGGATCAGTTCACTTTATGGAGCTTTTTGACAAAGTTTCATCTGTTGTTTCTCAAAGTAATGTCCGAAGAGGTTCTTTTGCAGGATATCTACCAATTGATCATCCAGATATAAAAGAATTTTTAAGAATACGTAGTGAAGGTCACCCAATACAAGATTTATCTTTTGGTGTTTGTATAAGTGATACTTGGATGAGAGAATTAATATCTGGAGATAAATCAAAGAGATATATTTGGGCAGCCCTAATTAAAAAAAGGTTTGAGACAGGCTATCCTTATATATTTTTTACTGACACTGTAAACAATTCAGCGCCAAAACCTTATAAAGATAAAAATTTAAAAGTCCATGCTTCTAACCTTTGTAGTGAAATAGCTCTACATTCATCTGAAGAAGAATCTTTTGTTTGTTGTTTATCATCCTTAAACCTAGTAAAATGGGAGGAGATTAAAGAAACTGATGCTGTTGAAACTTTAATATTTTTCTTAGATGCTGTGATGGAGGAATATGTTCAAAAAACAAAGGATATTCCATTTATGAAAAGCTCTCATGAATTTGCAAAAAGACAAAGAGCTATAGGATTAGGAGTTTTAGGTTGGCACTCTTATTTACAGGATAAAATGATAGCCTTTGAGAGTTTAGAGGCTAAATTTTTAAATCAAGAAATACATCAATTAATAAGAGAGCGTTGTGATAAAGCTACAGAAAATCTAGCTGTTTTATTAGGAGAGCCTGAGTACCTTAAAGGATATGGCAGACGAAACCTAACTACAATGGCAATAGCCCCAACAACCTCAAGCTCATTTATTTTAGGGCAAGTATCTCCTTCTATAGAACCTTTAAATAGCAACTACTTCACAAAAGACCTTGCAAAAGGTAAATTTACTTATAAAAATCCTTACTTAGAAAAAGTTCTGACTGAAAAGAACAAAAATACTCAAACTACATGGAAATCAATCTTAGTTAAAGGTGGATCAGTACAGCATTTAGATTTTCTATCTGAGGAAGAAAAGGACGTTTTCAAAACATTTGGTGAAATTTCACAAAAAGAAATAGTATTACAAGCTGCTCAGCGACAAAAATACATAGATCAAAGCCAAAGTTTGAACTTAATGATAGCTCCAAAATGCCCTCCAAAGCAAGTAAGTGAGCTTTTAATTTTCGGCTGGGAACAGGGAATAAAAAGCTTTTATTACCAAAGAAGCGCCAATCCTAGTCAAGAGCTTGCAAGATCCATACTATCTTGTTCATCTTGCGAGGGTTAAAAATTCATTTTAATTAATTTTTTGTGTAAATCATTGCTAGATGGAGTACGATTTTTCAGATAAAGCAAAGGAATTTTTGGAATCACAGGCCGCCAAACGACCTGGGCCAAGGAGTGGAGCACAGACCCCAGCCAAACCATCAGAACGCAGAAAGGGATCAAAGAAAAATCCTAAAGGGTCAGCTGGTGGTGGAAAAAAAGCTCCAAAAATTACTTTCTCTGAAAAAGTTGTAACTGCCTTAAAAAACAAAGTCAAAGAGCACAACTCTAAACACTCAAGAAAAGTTACATTAGGTCAACTCAAAAAAGTTTATAGGAGGGGCGCTGGCGCTTTTTCAAGTAGTCACAGACCTGGTAAATCTAGAGGTCAATGGGCTATGGCTAGAGTCAATACATTCTTAAGAATGATGAGAGGCGGTAAAGTAAAAAAATCTTATAGAGCTGCTGATTCTGATATAGCAAGAGGTAGTGAAGAATATTATAACGAGGAAGTGGGCAAAGAGTTTATTGATTTTAGCGAGCTTAATTTTACAATGGCTAAGATTGATTTGTTAAAAGCTGGAGTGACTGAAGAGGAAATGGACAACGAGGCTGAAGATTTAGATTACACAGAGGCTCAAAAAAAAACTTTAAATAAACCCTTTAGGTTACCTACTGGCTCAAAAAAAAAATTCGGAGTCTATGTGAAGAATGAAAAAGGTAACGTTGTTATGGTCAAGTTTGGTGATCCAAACATGGAGATAAAGCGTGACGATCCTGAAAGAAGAAAAAACTTTAGAGCTAGACATAAGTGTGATACAAATCCAGGTCCAAAGTATAAAGCTAGATACTGGTCATGTAGATTTTGGAGTAAAAAACCAGTAAGCAAAATGACATCAAGTGATGCTGTTGCATGGGATGATGAGGAGATACTAAGTCATTGGGGTTGGGATGATGATAACTTTGTAGAGCAAAGTGAATTAATTGCTCAAAATCCAGATCTAGAAAAGGTCTCAGTTTTTATTGAAGAGGACGATTTATAAGATATAATCATGCTATCGCATGAAAATCTTATTTGTATCTGATTACACACTTGCTCAAAGAGAGGGTGGAGCACAAAGAAGTAATCACCTTTTAATCAAAAAAGGTAGAGAACTAGGCCACGAAATCGTAGAACACAGTTATGAGTCTTCGATAACAGATTTTTTAGTATCTTATGATTTAATTATAAATTCTAATTTAGAGCATATAAATGCTATTAGTCCTGAAAAAATAGACTTTTTAAAAAGACTGCCTAATTCTGTTAGGTTAGAACATGACTCATGTTTATATTTAGATAACAGAACAAGAGCGCATCTCTTTACAAAATCTAAAAAAAACTTTTTCTTAAGTGAATTTCATCTTTCTTTTTTTAAGGAGCTTTATGGCGATTATTTTACAAATACAGAAATAGTTTACGACCCAATCGATACAGAACTTTTTTGTAGAACAGATCAAGAAAAAATTTATGATGTAGTATATTGTGGCTATATTCATGAATTGAAAGGTGCTAAAAAAATAATTGATTTTGCTAAAAAAAACCCAGATAAAGAAATATCAATTTTTGGGTGGTCTCATGTAGATCCTAATCAATTTTTTAAAGATCAAAATAATATAAAATTTGGTGGCCTCAAAACTCAAGAAGAGGTTGCTGATATTTTAAAGCAAAGCAAAGCTATATTTCATTCACCAATAGTAAATGAACCGTTCTGTAGAATGATAGGTGAAGCATTATTATGTGGTGTTGAAGAAGTGATAGGCGAAGTAAATAAAATCGGAGCTTACTTAGAATTTAGTAAAGTTGGTTATGATGAATTTAAAAATAAATGTCAAAATGCATCTGAAATATTTTGGCAAAAAATAGAACAATGAATTTTTTAAACGGAACATATTTTAAACATCAATGTAAAGTTCAACTTACGGATTATAAGGATGAACGAACTCCAGTATTCAAACTAAAAGTAAACGAAGATGTAAAAAATAATTTTGTATTTTGCATGCCAGAATTTTTACAGTTATTTGAAAAATCTAGAGCGATTGGTTCTTCAGAATTCACTTTAGTGACACATAACTCTGATATAAACTTTACTTATGAATATGTTAAAGCTGTTGTTGAATTTTTTCCTAAAATGCAACATTGGTATACTCAAAATTTATTATGCGAACATCCTAAAGTTTCTCCAATACCAATAGGTATTGCTAATCCTAAATGGTCTCATGGTAATCAGGATAGATTCAAAAAAATAATAAATGAAAATAATGAAAAGGATAATTTGTACTATGCTAATTTTAATATTTCAACTAACCCTCAAGAAAGAAATTATTGTTATCATTCTTTAGGAATTCAACCTACTACAAATTACCCAAATGCGGTATCAATAAAAGACCATGATGACTTCGTTAATGATACTCAGGAAAAATATTTAAGAGATATTTCTAAATCTTACTTTACAGTTTCTCCTGATGGTAATGGTAAAGATTGTCATAAGACATGGGAGGCTTTATATATGAAAAGTATACCTATTGTCACTAAATGGTATGGAGCTGAAAGATTTAAAAAATTAGGCATACCAATGATAATCATAAATGATTGGTCTGAATTTAAAGACTTAAAACTAGATAAAAGTTTATATGATAATGTTTGGGGCGACTTTAATATTGAGTCGCTTAATTTTGATTTATTTAAATAATGAGTAAAGTAACTTATATACTAAATACATGGCAGAGACCTCATACTCTGAGTGAGCAAACAAAAGCAATTACTGAACAGACTGTCAAATGCGACGAGCTTATGATTTGGCAAAATAAACCGACAGATTCTAAAGATTCTTTTCTAGTGCAAGATCCAAATGGTACAATAAAAGTATCTCACAATAATTATAATTATGGAGTTTGGGCGAGATTCGCTTTTGCCTTAAATTCAAAATCAGATTATATTTGTTTATTAGACGATGATACAATACCAGGAAACAAATGGTCAGAAAACTGCATTAATTGCATAGAGAAAGAAAATGGTTTGTATGGCACGGTGGGTGTTATTTTTAATGATACAAAATACCAAAATTTTGAAAGGCACGGCTGGCCAAACCCAAACGAAGAAAAAAAACAAGTTGATATTGTAGGACACGCTTGGTTTTTTCACAGAGATTTATTATCAGCTTTTTGGAGAGAAACTGGCCCTCCAGTGGATAATGTTTGTGGTGAGGATGTTCATTTTTCTTATTCAATACAAAAATATTTAGGTCTTAATACATATGTTCCACCTCACCCAAAAGATCAGTTGTCCATGTGGGGCAGTCAACCTAAGTCTGCTATGGAATATGGTGTCGATAATAATGCCATTTCTGTTAATTCAAATGGAATTGATTTTGGAGTATCTTTAAAACATTATTACGATAAAGGATTTAAGCTGCTTAATGTAAAATGAAAACTTTGTTGTGTTTTGGGACTAGACCAGAATGGTTAAAAATTAAACCTCTTCTAGATGTTCTCGATGACTATGAGCTTCTTTTTACAGGCCAACATTCTGATTTGCTAAATAATATTAAACCAGATTATAAAATTGAAATACAAAGCTGCGATAACAACAAAAGGTTAGATCAATTAATCAGTGACTGTTTATTACAGTTTCCAGATGGAAATTTTGATTGTGTTTTAGTTCAGGGAGATACCGCCTCTGCGTTTGCTTGTGCTTTAGCTGCTTTCCACAGAAAGAAAAAAATTTATTATTTAGAAGCTGGACTTAGAAGTTATGATCTTGAACAGCCGTATCCTGAAGAAGCGTATAGACAAATGATTTCTAGGTTATCTGATGTAAATTTATGTCCAACTACTTTATCTAAAGATAACTTAATTAAAGAACTTGTAAAAGGAGACTCTTATGTAGTGGGCAATACTGTTTTAGACAACCTTTTACCCTATAAAGAAAAATGTGAATACGGCAATAAAGTTTTAGTAACCTTACATAGGAGAGAAAACCATAAAGAGATAGATAAATGGTTTCAAGCAGTTGATGAAATAGCTAAAAAAAATAACGACTTAGAATTTATATTACCCCTTCACCCCAATCCAAATGTTAAATGTCATAAACATTTATTAAAATATGTAAATGTTGTGGAACCTCTATCTCATCCAATGTTACTAGATATTTTAGTTAAATGTAAAATGGTTATTAGTGATAGCGGAGGGCTTCAAGAAGAGGGAAGTTTTTTTAATAAAAAAGTCATTGTTTGCAGAAAAACCACAGAAAGACCAGAGGGTAAGAAATCTGGTCATTTAATTATGTGCCCTTCGCCACATAAACTTTCTGGAATTTTTACAGAGGTTATTAATAATTACAAGGTAAATTGTTCATGCCCTTATGGAAATGGAGATGCATCTAAAAAAATAGCGCCAATAATAAATGAAATTTGAAAAGCATTATCAAAGAGATTTTGAAGAAATATATAAAAAGACAGAAAGAAACTGTTACAGTTTTGAGGGTAAAACTATTTTAGTTTGCGGCGGGGCAGGGTTTTTAGGGGCACTTTTCGTAAAATATTTTTTATATTTAAACACTTATAAATTTAAAAACAAATGCAGAATTATTTCTATTGATAATTTTTTAGGTAGAGAGAGGAAGCATCTTTTAGAGGGTGACAATCTTTTAAATCTTCAACACGATTTGACTGGTAGTTATCTAAGTCTAAAACTTTATAATGAAAAAATAGATTTTATAATTAACTGTAGTGGTTGCGCTAGCCCTTACTACTATGAAAGATATCCAATTGAAACAATGGATGTATCTACAGAAGGGACAAAAAATCTTTTGCAAACAGCTCTATCAAATAATGCTAAAATATTAAATTTTTCTTCATCTGAAGTATTAGGAACTCCATCAAAAGAATTTATACCTACAGATGAATCTTATACTCCAACAGCTAAGACATTAGACAAAAGATCGTGTTATGATGTCACTAAAATGTATATCGAAACAATATCCTACATATTTAAAGATCAATTTAATGTAGATTGTAAAATAGTAAGACCTTTTAATGTTATTGGTTATTTTAGGCAAGATGATAAAAGGGTTATACCTAATTTTATATCAAATTGTTTAAAAGGCGAAAAAATGACAATTTATGCTCCTGGTGACCAAACTAGAACTTTTTGCTGGTATGGAGATTTTTTATCAGGTTGTATACAAGTCTTAACTGAAGGTAAAGATATTTTATACCACATAGGTAATCCAAGTAATGAAATATCTATGATTGATTTAGCTAAAATGGTAGAAAAAACATGTGGCAAGAAAAATATGGTAGAGGTTATAGATCCACCTATTGTATACAAACATGAGCCAAAACGCCGATGTCCATCTGTGGATAAGATTCAAAAAGAGCTAGGTTATACTCTTGATATAGACTTGCAGGAATCATTAACTAGAATTTATGACTGGGCAAAACAAAATTACAAATGAAAACATTTAAAGGAGAGTTTGATAAAATAGCCAACTTGGTTAAATCTGATGAACCTTTTGGGTTTTGTAGATTCTCTGACGGTGAAGTTACAGTTTTAAGAAATAAAACTTTAATTTTAGGTGATGGAGTTTTAGTTCAAGGGGATATTTACGAGGGGCAAACAATAAAATTGCCTGATTACGCTTTTAAAAAAGACGAGGAACAAAAAAGATTTATCCCCGAAGAGACACCTTATTTAAATACCAAACTCATAGAGTCTTTAAAATATAGAAAAAAAAATTATTTCAAAGGGATTCCAGCTTACAATGGTCAAGATCAAAGCTCTTCTTGGCAGTTTTGTAAAGATCTATATGGAGAAGGGGATGATGAGCATTTAACTTTTAGCAATGTCCTAATAAATGATAATTATAAACATTTTGTGTCTGAGATTGTTCCTGTTCTTAGCGAGAAAAAAATAGTTCTTATCAGCAATAAAAATTCAAAATTTGATAAACTACCATTTAAGATAGTAAAACATTTTTCGATTGGCCCTAACTGCATGAAGGATGATTACTATTTAATAGATGCTTGCAAACACTGGATAAATGAAAACAATATTAAAAATCATTTATTTTTATTTGCCGCAGCATCATTAAGCAATCTGCTTTGTCATGAACTGTATAAAGATTTTGATAAAAACCAGTATATGGACATTGGTTCTGCATTAGGGCCATACTTACAATTAGAGGGGTGGAAAGCAATGAGAACTTATCTAAATGTATATTGGTCGAACCCTTCAAATCCCGCGCCTCAAGATATAGATTTATGGAATTAGTAAAATGTGACAAAAAACACTGGAGAAGAATTTTAGAAATTAGAAACTTAGTAAGAAAATCTTTCATAAATTCTTCAATGATAAGCTATGAAACCCATAATAATTTTATGGCTAAACATAATGAAAATTATATAGTAGCAATTAGGCACGGTGAAGTTGTAGGGTTTGCTGGTGTCGTTAACGATGATGTAAGAATTGCTGTAGACCCTAAATATCAAAAAAGAGGAATAGGTAAAAAATTATTGAATGAAATTACTTCTATTTATCCTGACTGTGAAGCTAAAATTGACGTAAAAAATAAATCCAGCCTAGCACTGTTTGAGTCTTGTGGTTTCATTAAAAAATATTTTTTATTAAATAAAAATGCATAATCCTCATAAAGTTGTTGAAATGTTTGAAGAAAACGTTGCTGAGTATACAGGCGCTCCTTATGCTGTATCTTGCGACAATTGTACAAACGCAATAAAAATGTCTTGTGAATTTCACAATGTTAAAGAGGTCACAATACCAAAAAGAACATATATTTCGGTTGCTCAATCAATAGTGCAAGCAAGGGGCAAAGTTAAATTTGAAGATTTAAAATGGAAAGGTATTTATCAATTAAAACCTTATCCAATATATGATGCAGCTAAAAGATTCACCTCTAATATGTATAAAAAGGGCACACTTATGTGTTTATCTTTTGGCATAAAAAAACCTTTAAAATTAGGTAAAGGAGGTATGATTTTAACAGATGATAAAAAGGCTTATGAATTTTTAAAAAAAATGAGATGGTCGGGCAGATCTGAGCATTTAAATTATGATATTGATCAGCCATCATTTATGGGATATAATTCTTACATAACCCCTGAGTGGGCCGCGTGGGGAATGATGATGTTAAGCGTGTATCCAAAACACGCAGATGATCAAATCGAAGATCCTGACTACAGAGATTTAAACACCTTTAATATTCTTAAAAATTAATGATTACTTTTTCACAAATAGGAGAACTTGGTAGATTGGGTAATCAACTGTTTCAGTATGCATTACTAAAGTGTGTTTCACTAAAAACTGGGTATGAAATAGCTTTGCCAGATCTAACAGAAAGAAAATGGCATGGCCAAAAGTGTTTATTAAATAATTTTAAGTTACCCTCTTGCAATTTTACTAAAACTAATCATATCTATAAATTCGAAGAAATTGGATCAAGGCTTTTTGACAAAAGAGTTTTTGAGGTCAAGGATCAGACAGACTTCTTTGGGTTTTTTCAACATCCAAAATATTACACAGATATAAAAGATACCTTGAGAAATGAATTTGAGCTATGTGATAATCTTCACGGTAAAGTAAAATCTTATTTAAGCCAATACAAAAAAGAAACAGTTTCTTTACATATAAGAAGAGGAGATGCCAGCGATGGAACAAATCCTATAGATAGTGTTTGGACAAATGATTTTTCAAGGGGTTCATATATGCATGAATATTACAGTAAAGCCTTAAAACATATACCTAAAAATTGCGACATTCTTTTATTTACAGGCGGGTCTAGAAAAAAAGACGCTGACTATATTTCAGATTTAGATTGGTGCAAAAAACACTTTAAAGACGAAAGAATTACATTTGTAGATGACTTGAATGATATTGAAACATTTGGAGTGATGAGTCAATGTGATTATAATATTACATCGTTCTGCTCTACATATAGCTGGTGGGCATCTTTCCTCAATAAAAATGAAAATATTATCGCACCCAAAACATACTACCCAACCCTTCCAAACCTAAAAACCATAGATGTTTACCCTGAAAATTGGAATTTAATTTAATATGAAAATATCAGAACACATCCCCAAAGAGATAGTTAAAAATGGCAAACTTCATTTTCCGTCTTGGTGCAAAAGAGTAAAGATAGATGTAGGTTTATCTCATAATGCCCCAAACTCTCAAGCATGGTTAGAAAAAGATGATGATTTACTTGTTTTAGGTATTGAACCAAACGAAGACGCAATTAAAACAATTAAAGGTCTTCAAGAGCCTCCATATAAATCAAAGTGGGTTTTAGATAAAAACTATATTTCTAAAAGGTTTTTTATGATTCAAGTAGCCTTAAGTGATCAAAACAGGCTGGACACTTTTTATAAAGTTAAAAATAAGGTTAACGAAAGAATGGAGGGGTATGACATGGGCAGTTCTAGTCTTTATAAGCCAAAACAACTAGAGTATCAACAGTCAGATGTTAGTGTTTTTAGGTTAGATGAATTATTGAATATTTTCGATTGGAAATCTGTTTCTCGTATAGAACAAGTAAAAATAGATGCTCAAGGAGAGGACTTTAAAATTGTCAAAGGCATTGGGCCTTACCTTGAAAAGATAGGTTACGTTACGCTAGAAACATCTACTTATGGTCAATACGAAGGAGTAACAGAGGAGCTTGGAGCTATAGATTCCTTGATGTCATCAAACAACTTTGGGAAAATTAGTGGTGGCGACGACTCCACTTATCAAAATCTTAGGTTTACAGATGCGGATTTCCTTGTTTTATGAGTGATAGTTCTATATATACTACTTTTGATGGAAACCATACAGGGGGTTTAGGTTCTCTGCTCCAGTTACAGCAACATCTTTATGCTTACGCCAAGCTAAAGAATCTTAAAATGCACTTTCCTGGGTTTAGTGGGTTATCTCATTATCAACCTTACGGCATCTCTCAACAGGAGTTTTGTGATAAATTAAATTCATTTTACAATATACCTAATGAATCAAATGTCGATCCACAATTCGTAGATGAATGTTTTTTAGTTAGAGAGTGGGGGGAGAAGTTTAATTCGGAAAAACGTCCTTATATTAAAGATCTAGCCAACCATATAAAATATAATGGCGTTTCTCATTTTAAAAAAGATCAGGTGAATGTGTGTCTTCATGTTCGCGTCGATAACAATCAAGACAACGGATTGGTTATCCCCGATATCGAAATATATTACAAAAATGATTTCAAGGATCTATACTTTAGAAATGTTATAAACAATTTGAAAAAAATTAACCCCAATTTGAACATTTTATTATTCAGTCAGGGAGATAAAGAAAACTTTTCTCACTTCGAAAAAGATTTCGGGGTAAAACTTTTGTTAAATGTGGACATCGTAGAGAGCTTGTATCATTTAATCTTCGCAGATATTTTAGTTACATCAAATAGCTCTTTCAGCTATTGCAGTCATCTTTTTGATCAAAACAAAGTAGTAATAAGCAGAGATAATTTTTTTCATAGTTGGTATGAAACTACTGCACTTACAGACAAGGAAGGTAATTTTATAAGACATGAAAAGATACGTTTTTGATTTAGATAATACTTTATGCGACACTCAAAAAAAGCCAGATGGCAACTGGGATTATTTGGGAGCCAAACCTTTTAAAGACCGCATAAACATTGTCAATAAACTTTATGAGAAAGGAAACTACATTATTGTAGAAACCGCTAGAGGTTGTGTTTCTAAAAGAAATTGGTATGAAAAAACATATAATCAATTAGTTGATTTTGGTTTAAAGTTTCATGAACTTAGAACTGGAGTTAAATTTAACTCTGACTATTTCATAGACGACAAAGCAATAAATTCAGAAGACTTTTTCCAATGGGTGTAATTAATAGAGTCGTTAAAAAACAACCTAAAATAGTAAAAAAATTTTACTATAATGTTGTTCCTTTCGCAAAGAGATATGGAAAGGTGTTTAGCGAAACTAGTGAATTTCTAAAAGAATTTGACTCTTGGGATTATGACAGGAGCAGGGAATATCAGTTTAGTCAGCTTAAAAAAATATTAAAACATTGTCATAAGAATGTCCCATATTATCGTAAACTTTTTGCAGATTGTGAATTTAATCCAAACATTCAGTCTTTTGAGGATCTCAAAAAATTACCAGAACTAACTAAAGATTTAATAAATAGCAATTTTGAAGATTTAATATCTACTAATTTTAATGGAAAAAAAATACAGTTTAAAACTTCTGGGTCTACGGGAAAAAGGATGAGGTTTTATGGAGAAGACTCCATGTATAAAAAAGAGGCTGCTTATATATTGCATAGCTACAACTCACATCAAGGAGAGCTTTACAACAAATGGTCGATTTGGATAAGAAGACACTCTCCCAAAAGTATCAATGATTTAGTAGTTAAAGATTATGAATTAAAAAGAATATATATGTCTGCGTTTCACTTAAATGATAAGACTATAAAAATGTATGCAGACCTGATAAATAAAAGTAAATCTACAACTATTTCCACCTATCCCTCTACAGCATATTGGTTGTCTTGCTTGTTGCAAAAAAATAATATAAATCTTCCAAACATTAAAGCAATTCATGGAGCA
>CETN01015099.1_pt1 | contig 16368 bp, 22 predicted proteins | sample 531301 | NCBI WGS metagenome assembly CETN01 (sample SAMEA2622656, study PRJEB7988) | marine metagenome | isolation source: saline water (ENVO:00002010), including
TCTTTCTACTATATCTCTCAGAATGTGCTGCGAACTTTATCTCACCACCCTCTAAAACGGTAACTGCAGCATCGTGATTTAAAGCGTTTACTCCTAATATCCTCACATTAACTCCTATTTATATATGAAATGATCTGGATCATTCATTTTTTTCATTCTTTTTTTGAATTTTCTTTTTTTATTCCAATTTTTAAAATAATCAACTATCTTTTTTATCATTCTGACCTCCTGTAATATAGTTACAAATCATATCCAAAGCTAATTTATCAGCTTTTTTATTCGGATGTGGATCTATACTAATCCAATTTTTAGGTGAAATTATACTCCAATACTTTTTAAAATCCTTATCCGATTGGTTCTTGGGATTGTTAATGTGATAATATTCCCAAAACTCTAAATCATCACATTTTGTTTCATTTAAACCATATCCCGCAATCCCTTCAAACGACAAATTAATATGAGATAATTTAGCTTTTTTAAAAAAATCCACCATCTTATTATCAATATCCTTTCCATAATCATACGGATGTCTGAATGGATAACCACCAACATTATATAAAAAGAAAACTATATTTTTGTGAATCTTATTTATATCTATAATTTTTTGTTTATATTCAGTTAACCATTTATTAGCAGCTACTTTCTCACCCATTTTTTTAATATCACCAATAAATTCATTAAACTTTTCTGTAGTAGATACTGAATTAATTTCGTTTCTAACTGGAGTTGGTAGTTGCACAAATATAAAATCAAAAGTATCTTTTTGAATACCTTTTAAATAACTTTCAATAGTCCACAACCCTTGACCACCAAAAGATTTTAAATCAATATCTATATCTTTTGGATAATTTTGTTTGTCCATCCTTTGAACCCAACTACAACCTGTTATTAAAATTTTCATTCAAAGTCCATATCATAGATTTTAGAATCATATATTGTGGACGCAGAGTATTTTATATTTTCAGTTAGTATTTCATATCCTATTTTATCTTTTACATCATACATATTTTTACCACTCACGCCATGTAAGTCTCTCTCTTTAGAACCACCTTCAAAGAAAACAACCGAACCATTTTTTATTTGGTCTTTTACACCATTATATAAAATCTCTAACTTTTCTCCAGTATTATCCACATCAAAGTACAAAAAATCAAATTCCTCAGGCTCTTTAACCCACTCAAAGAAATCTATTCTATCCAAAGTAATATAATCAGTAACACCCCATTCTTTGTATGTATTCTGTGTTGTAGAACTATCTCCCCAATACTCATCAACCCACATATCATAAGACTTTATATGTCCATCTATATTATAATCACTAAGAGCCTTGGCCATGGTTACTGTAGTGAATCCTCTTCCTGGTCCAAACTCCACTATCTTTTTTGGTTTCACAGAAGCTACAAATCTGTACAATATTGGTAACCATTGGTACTTTCCATGATGTGGTATTCTCACTACAAGTTCTCCTTAACTTTGTCTACTATATATTCTGTTTCTAAAAATGAAAGACTTTCATTCATAGGTAAACTAACGGTTCTTTTTTCTAACTTCTCTGATTTTGGACAATTAAATTGTAAACCATTATTATATATTGGATTTTTATGTAATGCCGGATAATGAATACCACATATTATTCCAGCATCTTTCATATTCTGAATGAACTTTTCGTTATCTAAAACCTCTATTGTGTATAAGTGTTTACTTTTGTTTTCGTAACCAAACTCTTTATTATATATATTAACTAACTTTCCCAAGACCTTCATTTTTTGATTAAAACTTTTAAAGTTGTTCATGACTATTTTTGCTTGCATCGAGTTCATATAAAACTTATAACCAGGAAAAGAAATCCCCCTTTCCCAATTATTTTCAGCAAATGTAGTTCCATTTAGAACAGCTTCTTTCATCCACTTATATTTGTTGTAATCATCTGTAACGATTACTCCACCATCAGCTCCACCTAAAGGTTTTGTTGGATAGTGACTAAAAAACATAATATCATCTGGTTCACACTCTTTTCTGAATTGTTGTGGTTCTAATTTTTGAGCAGAATCAATTACTTTGAATTTTCTAAATTTATGTAAAATGTAAGAGTCACCAACCCAATCCACATCGTCATTAAATCTAACTATATTACCACTTGTTATTATAGCGTTAGCAACAACAGGTGGAATTATACTCGGTATGGTTATCTTACGAGGATTGAGAAACTCTTCCATTTTAAATATTAAAAATATCGCATTGGTGGCACTATTGATGGCACATGCATATTTAGCACCAACATAATTAGCTATCTCTTTTTCGTATTCGATTACTATTTCATCGTGTAGTAAATTACTAAACTGTGAAGTATCTATTGTATGATTATTTATGTGAAACAGTTGAATCATTTATAACTTTTTTCATTTTTGTTGTATCCATAGAACAATCTGTTGCCATATTAACATCGGATATGTCTTTTAAATAAATAGGCTCTATACTACTATTTTCATTTTTTACGAAGTCGTAAACAGATTGTGATTCACCACCTACATTAATTATACCTTTTTTATCTAACAATCTCAAAGTAATCTTAGCAGCATCCTTTATCCACATCAAACTCTTTTTCATATCTTTAATAGCTTTCGGATGTGGAAATGGTTTTTTGTTCATAGCCATTCTTAGTATCAAATGTTTGTCATACATTTGAACTGCACACTCACCACCTAATTTAGACCATCCATATTTTGTAAATGGTTTCATAGCATCAGTTTCTTTGTAGTTTCCATCCTTACCTTCATAGACATAATCAGTAGATATATAAATTATTTTCTTATTATATCTTTCACACATTAGAACGGTATTGGCAGTTCCAACTATATTTGTCTGTATACTTAACGATGGATTATCCTCGTGTATAACCATAGGTCTAGTTATAGCAGCTGCGTGTATTACAATATCAAATTCCGATTGGTGTGTGTAAAAGTATCTATCTAGTTTCCAATAGTCTCTTATATCAGCATCATCTTTAGTTGGTGTAAGAAACGAGTGTTCTTTACCTTGTTTAACCAGATGTTTACAAAAATCACCCTCTCCTCCAGTAATTAATATTCTCAATCAAACTCCAAATTATTATTAAACTTGGCTTTAATTTGTTCACCCTCTACATCTTTAGACCAAAACATAACACCTAATGTTTTCCTATCCATACCTTTAGTAATTTCAGGTAATCCATGCCAAGAATTTTCTGAACATTTAAATATGTTTAATTGATTAAATTTATATGGTATAGTTCCATGCTCCTCTCCGTTATGAACTCTCAAGTCAAAAGAAGAATCATATTCCTCTGACAAACAAAGTATTGCACTAAATTCTCTTTTCCAATCTTTGTGTATTCCGTGATGACTGGCATCAACATGCATTCCTAAGTAACCACCCTCTCCATTTTTGTTAGGTGTAACCATCATACCACCACCATAATGAGACATGTCAGGAAAACATTTAGTATTGAATCCCATCATCATATCGGGATTACAATGTGTTGCTATATAATCTAACAAAAGTAAAGCTGGAGTTGGAACATTCTCACGACCTAACTTAGAACAATACTGAATCTGTCCAGCATCATCTCCACCATACTTAACCCAATCTTCAACCTCATCAAAACTCTCAGCAGCTGCTCTTACCATTGCCTCTGAAGGATGAAAATTTTCTATTGTCATCGCTGGATATGGTTTTTCTATTTTAGTTACTTTCATTTTAAATATTCAACATAATATACAAATAAATAATCATTAAGTCAAGAATTATGACGATAAGTTATTTTTTATTTTTTTGAAATCACTATAATTTTCTATGTAATCTTTTACGTTATAATGTGTGTTTGCTAAAACTAATAAGACAGAATTTTCGTTTTCATAAATTTGTTCATCCCAAATTAGTTCAGGAATATATAATGCCTTTTCAGGCCTATCTAACACATAATTTTTTATATTTTTACCATCATCACATAAAACAGTTACTTTACCACTCAAAGCAATTAGAATTTGTTTAGTTTTTAGATGACTATGTTTTCCTCTATCATTTTGATTTTGAACACCATATACATAAAACATTCTTTTGACTCTAAATGGTATATCTCTATCTAACTCAATTGGTGTTAATTTACCATCTGGCTCAATAAATGTTTTTAACGTAAATTCTTTTACATCGTCTATCGTTATCATTTATTCTCCGTTGTCCACTCTTCTCCAAAGTGTCCGACTGGTACTCTGAACTCATCCTTTGGATTATATTTTTCTGTTAGATAATACAATAAAATAGAGTTTGGTTCTAATGCTCTATATCCATGATATACTCCTGGTTTCATTTCAATGACTCTCGGATTCTTATCAGATAGATAAACAAATTCACAACCATCTTCTTCTGTAGCCATTCCTACTTTGAAAGAACCTTTTATACAAGTCCAATAATCAGATTGTATATCGTGTTTGTGCCAAGCCACAATGTGTTCTGTGCTATTAACATAGGAAACATTTATCTGCCCATCTATGACTTCAAATACATCTAATAACCTTTGAGCTCTATCGTCTTCATTATAATACATAAAATTCTCCTATGAAAATGACATTACTCGTGGCACATGAGTTATAAACTGTCCACCATTCTCTACGAATTTTCTCTCACTATTAGCTATGAAATCTTTAAAGTTCCAAGCTCCCAAAAAAACATAGTCGTATTCATTTAAATCTACAGACTCCCTATCGACCACAGGTATGTGGCTACCAGGTGCTAATAAATTCTGTTTATCTGGCGTAGTATCAGTAATACAGTCTATTAGAGAACTATCGATTCCACAGTAGTTAAACACCGTTGTGGACTTAGATGTAGCTCCAACACTCACAACCCTCTTTCCGTTTAATTTAAAATCTCTTAGTAATTCAATTAACTCTTTTTTTGATTGTTCAACTCTTTTTGCAAATTCCACATAAGTTTCAAACTCATTGATTCCAAATAGTTTCTCATTGAGAATATTATCTCTTACACTTTCTTTGACTGTGTTATTAGATGGAATATTTGGCTTCTTAACGTATATCCTATTAGAACCACCATGAACTGATAAGTTGTCAACATCAAAAATAATCAAACCATTCTTTCTTAAAATACTGTCAAGTGCTGTGACTGAAAATACATGTGCATGTTCATCATATATTTGGTCATACGAACCTCTCTCTAACATTGTCAATAGTGATGGATCTTCAAAAACAAACACACCATTATCACTAAGTAAGTTTTCAACTGCCGAAAAACAATCATCTAAATCTTGTATGTGACAAATACAATTAGCAGCATAAATCAAATCCATACTCCCAACAGAACTTTTAATATCATTAGATAATCTTTTTGTCCAAAATTGTGTCCAAGTTTTATATCCCTTATTACCAGTTATTTTAGCAAAATTATCACATGGCTCTACACAAAAAGAGTTTTCTGGTTCAAACTTTGATATAAAAGAACCATCATTTGAACCTATCTCTAAAACTTTTTTCGGACTAAATTCAGAATCTAACATTTCAGCGGTGCTTTTGAAATGATTTACCATAGGTGTTGATAATGAAGTATTGTATTTATAATCTTTATTAAACATCATTTCTGGTCGCACAAACTCTTTCATAGAAACCAACTTAGTTTCCTCATCAAAAACTACTTTTAAATCAAAGAAGAACTCATCATTAATTTCTTCTTCCTTTAAGAACTTATTTGCTATAGGTTGTCTGCCTAAATCTAAAAACTCTTTTTTCATCTAATTAACTCCTTGCTTGTAAATAACAAATCTTTTTGAACTATAGTTTCTCCATCATAATGCTCACCGATACTCATTCTTTTTTCAAAACCAATATTATTCATATAATTAATAGTCTCTTCAGCTGTTGGTGCTCCTAAATTATATTCAATAAAAGCTACCTCTAATATTATAGCAGTTGATTTACTAACTAAATTTTTACCACCTTTTAATATATCTAACTCAGAACCTTGTGTATCTATTTTTATCAAGTCAAATGAAGAATCATCTTCAAATAAATTATCTAATACTTGTAATCTCACTTTATTTTTTTGAACTAGATTTTGTATATCCCAATAATTAGCCTCTTCATAATACGAATTTCCCTCTGTATGTGGTTTGTCACTTCTAGTATAAAAAGTAACTTCTCTTTCTTCATCACCTAAAGCAGCTATGAGGTATTCATCTTCCACCATGAAAGTCATACTCTTTAATTGTTGGTCGTGTAGAGGATTAGCCTCTATCATAAAAATAGGAGTGGTTGGCCAAACTTCTTTTGACCACCTATAAAATTGTCCTGAGTGTGCACCGATGTCTAAAATATTATTCGGCTCTATACCCAAATCTCTAACATCGCCTAATCTCATTGTTTGACCTTTTCTATAGGACATACTATACCTTTTTAACTAGCAACCCAAAATCTCTAAAATACAAATAATCTATGTTTGTTCTCAAAAAGCAATCTAATGCATGTTCTGGAGTTTCAACAATGGGTTCTCTATCATTAAAACTTGTATTGAGAACAATAGGAACTCCTGTTCTTTCACCAAACTTTTTAATAAAATTATGATACCATTTATTATCTTCTTCATCAACACTCTGTAACCTAGCAGTTCCATCATTGTGTGTTACTGCTGGAACTTTATCAGCCATACCATCTTTAAACTTTAATGCTATACTCATGTAAGGACTATCTACATCGTGTACAAACCAATTTGAAACCTCTTCTCTTAATATCGATGGAGCGAATGGTCTAAACCATTGTCTGTGCTTTACCTTATCATTTATAATGTCCTTCATTTTAAGACTTCTTGGATCAGCTAATATACTTCTATTACCCAACGCTCTTCTACCCGACTCCGATCCACCACCATAAACTGATATTACGTTGTCATCTTCTGTCAATAAGTCTACCACAAAATCATCATCCGTTTGACTGAAAGTACACTCATTATCACGCGCTCTCAGAGCCTTCTGTATATCATCATCATCATAAGTTTTTCCTAAATATGGACTTCTATTTTGTGGATTGTTGTATATTCTTGGATTATCTAACACATGATGCCAAACATATCTACACCCACCTAATGTTAAACCAGCATCATATGGTATCGGATCACAATATATATTCGTATCTGGAAACCAATCAAACATCTTACCCACCATAACACAATTTAAACTAACCCCACCAGACAAACAAATGTTCTTTGGTTTATACTTTTCTATATAAGAACCAAATAATTCTTTACAAACATTCTCTGTTTCTAATTGAAGCGAAGCAGCTATATCAAACTTATTCTGCTCCGATTTGCATACCTGATAATGTAATTCCCTTGTATCTACTGGTCCTGTACCACCCGAACCCATATTTTTAAAGTGATTAATGTACTTATCTGGATTACCAAAAGCAGCCATTCCCATGACAGTTCCCTCTTCACCCCTCTTAACTGGATTTCTATTCAAACCAAATATATGATATGTACAATGATCCCAATACACCCCAACATTTAACTTAACTCTATCAATTATCTCAATAGGTTCTATTTTATTGTCTCTACCTAACCAAAATGTTGTAGCTGTAACAGTAGCACCAGGTTTAGGCCATTCATCTAAGTCAGACCAACTATTTTCTCTACCATCATTATAGTCCACACCACCACCATCTATTGTAATTATCAAAGCATCTTTAAAAGGACTAGTATAAAATGAGTTAGCGGCATGTGCCTGATGATGGTTGGTTATAAATAATTTAGCAGATGGAACAGCAGACTTAAACTGGTCCTCTGAATAACTAAAGTATTGTTTAAATTTACCTGTTCTATTAGTTACAATATAACCAAAATCCCTATCGGTTTCTTGTTCTAAAAATAACTTTAAAGAATCACCCTTACAACCCTTTTGCCTGTTAAATCTTTCAAGTTCATTATGCACTACTGGAACACCATCTTCTAAAATAGCATAAGCAGAATCGTGTCCACCATGTAATCCTAATATTTTCATTCTTTTACTCCTGTAAGTTTCTTAATGTTTCTACACCTTCACAAACTAATTTAATATTATGCCACGCACCGCCTTTATTTGCCCAAGGTTTATGAATACCAAATGGAGCTTTCATATCAAGTGGTGAAATATATCCATTGTCTATTGCGAAAGTTATTACATCTCTAGTGGTTGGTTTAGTGACATACTCTGAAAAGAAATAATCTTCTGAATAAGGTTTTCCTGCAGCAAGATATTCATCGAAATGATTCTTAACTAAATCCAACATAACCTCTTTATTTCTTATAGATAGAGCACCATTCATTGGTAATACTTGTGGTCCATTGTATGGTGCAGAGTATGCACCTCCAGGTTTTAGTGTTGGGTATAAATCATCTAACGGTTCGTATAGTTGCGATCCCCAATAACCACCTATATAATCATAGTTTTCAAACTGACTAATTTCATACTCTGAATTTGGACATAGCATAGTGTCACACTCAAATTTTAATAATATGTCCCCATTGATATTGTCCCAAAAACCCTCTGTTCTTAGTAAATCACTTTCATCTTTATGTGTCATATTTTCAACACCTAAATTATGTAACACAAACCTTTCATTAGAATTAGCATTAGATATTATTTCACTTTCGTCTATTATACCTTTTATATAATCAATGTTGTGAGTACCGTGGTTTATTTGAACACCCCATTCTTTTGGCAAAACACTCAAGAAATTTTCCAAGACAAATTTCAATGCTTTGTGTCTTCTCGGTTCGGTTAAAAATGCTATCTTTCTCATTTACTTGCCTCTAAAGTAAAAGTCTCTAGTTGTAAAATTTCTGGTGTAAGACCATATTTTACATTAACTGAATCTGAACAATTTTCTAAATCTTTTAGATTTTCATCTTCACTCTCATTTATCAAATATGATTTCACTTTAGTAAACCCAACTGATTCAAGTAAATCTTTAAGCACTTTTTTATCATATATGAAAACATGTCCCCAAGCCCTAACAAAATTATTAATAACATAAGTATCTATTGCAGTAAAAACATCATAAGCCGGATGATTAACATTATAATCAATGTACTTCTTCTGTAAGTCTGTCTTATTGTCGTTATAGAGTTCGATAAAAAACTTCAAATCAGGTGTTGAAATTCTAATTTTACCATCATTTTTTAAAACCCTAAAAGATTCCTCTAACATAAATTTACCGTCTTGCAGACTTATGTGCTCAATCATATGTTCAGAAAATATATAATCAACACTATTATCTTCATAAGGAAATTTTTCAGTAACATCTAAATATTTACATCTTCTTAAAGATTTATCAGAGTCGGTATTTATCCACCCATTAATAATATTTCTACCACAACCCAAATGTAATTTTATCATTTACCTATCACCTTTTCTACATATTCTTTTAAACTGTGTTTTGGTTTCCAACCAAGTTTCAACTCTGCTACAGCATAATCACATAATGTTCTATCATACTCACCCTTACGTGCTGGAAGATACTCTCTAGGATAATCCTTACCAAACATGTCTGCTACTTCATTAATTGAAAAATTAACTCCGGTACCCAACTCGAAAAATTGAGCTTTAAATTCATGATTAACACATCTTACTAAACCATCTACAATATCTTCAACATGAGTAAAGTCTCTTCTCTGTTGACCATCAGCAGTAATTGTCAATGACTCACCATTTCTATATTGTTTTTCAAAAATACCTAAAACCGTTGAATAATCTCCATCCTCTAATTGGTAAGGTCCATAAACATTGTAAAATCTACATATAGAAGTTGTAAGGTCATATACACTACTATATAGTTTACATAACTCTTCACCACTCCATTTTGACCAAGCATATGGACTCTCATATAATCCATGATGAAACGAACTAGAACCAGCATAAACAACTGGTATATTTTTTAGTCTCGCATATTCCAATACATTAAGAGTTGATATAAAATTGTTTTCTATATGTGGAGCAGGATCTGTTAATGATGGTTGAATTCTAGCTAAAGCTCCTATGTGAAATATTACATCTACATTATCCATAAAAAATGTATAGTCTTTGGTTTCAGATAAATCTACATCAAAATACTGACAACCATCTTGTTCATTTTCTTTTTTACCTGTCGAGTAATTGTCTAAAGAAACCACTTTATGTCCGTCTTTCAATAACCTCTTTACTAAATTTGTACCTATGAATCCGGCACCTCCTGTAACTATAGCTCTCATAACCTTTTTCCCCTATTGATCTTCAATTGAATGAATTCTTGTTCTTTTGTCTTTATCTCTAAATAAATAGTTTTTAAAATCAACTAATTCAAATTTTATTTTATTATTTTCTAAATGTCTTTGTAATATTTGTTCATGCCCCATATTATCTGGCTTATCACAATAATGAGCTGTATGTATTCCGTCTTGATGAGAATTTATAATATCCACAATATTAGGAAAAACATCAGAATAAACATCCATATTTTTACTTGAACCTATTGCAAATTGATCATTAAACCCATAGTTATGACTATTGTCATCTGGAGCATATATTACAGATTTGTCCAATCTGTCAAGGTTCAAAGGTTCAGATAAACCAAAGTCTGACCTTGTTCTTATAACCCAATCATATTCAAAATTATTTTCTATTTCAAATTCCTTTTTCAACTGATTGCATTTATATATACTATATAAACTACTGCAAACACCAAAGGTATGAGTGTATTGTAATTTTCTTTGTTCTAATACTTCAGGAACATCTAAGTCAACTTGTTTCTCAATAATCATTTTATTAATGTTAAAATTTTCATATAATTTTCCCACCCAATCATTATTCATAGGCTCACTTACTTCATCTTCTCTACCATCATAAAGTATTTTTTTAAATGTTTTTTGATTAGAGTTAGTATCCCACCAAGCATGGACAAAAACTTCAAAATCAAATTTCATATTATCAGTAATATTTTGTATACCTCTGTACACATTTCTTGGTTGTCCTGATAAACATAAAGCTACTCTCATATATACCTCACTATATAATCACTACAAATTCCAGCACAACCATCAACATCAATTGTTTGTAATTCTGGCAAAACACAAATTGATTTTTCTGTGAGTGGTTGTGTTGGATAAGTCCAAATGTATTCTTGGGATGTCAATGTTACATTATCGTTTTGATGAAAAAAACAATGAGCACCTAATTCTAACAACTCCTTTAATGCCTTAACATTTTTAGCATGACACCAAACTTCTTTCTTTAATAAAAAATCAGAATCTACTCTATATTGTGGTCTATCATGACCAGTCCACCAAGTATCTGTATACCAAACATCAAGTTCAATATTAAATCCTTGTGCGATAGCTTCTTCACAATACTTTTGTCCATTTTCATACTCATTCGGACCATTCATATTTCCTCTATGTGCTATTAAAATCATTTATATACCTCTCTAAATCTTCTGGTGTTCCTAATCCCCACATTTTTTCAATTGGGAATATTTTAATTTTCTTTTCATCCTCAATAGATTCATTGTAAACAGGACAAACATAAAATTCATTATTAGTTCGTATGTCTTTTTCAATCATTTGTTCAGCATACTTTACATAATCAGAACCCTTTCTCCAATAATAAACACCAACAGTAGCAATATTAGAAATAGGTTTCTTTTCAGCAACTTCAGTTACAAATCCATTTTCACCTAACTTAGCAAATGACCACTTAGGATGAGTTGCTTCAAATGAAACAATGCCACCATCAACATCATCAGCAACCATAGAGTACATAAACTCATTACTATCCCACTCTAAAAATTGATCTGAATTAGCCATTACTAATGGTTCATCATTATCTATTAATTCTTTTGCCAATAAAGTTGTACAAGCAGCTCCCTCTGTTATCCCATCCACTTGAACAATCTCACAATTATTATCGGTTATTAAATTTAACAGATACTTTAAATTATATTTTTTATAATGATTCTTTTGAACAATAAATATATGTTTAGCATCTATATTCAAATTCTCAACTACAACTTGTATCATCGGTTTACCATTAACCTCAATCAAAGGTTTTGGAAATGTATAACCTGCTTGTTCAAATCTTGAACCGGCACCTGCCATTGGTATTAATACATTCATATCTCCACCTTGCCATTTTGGTTTAACCTCTCCATTTTTATTAGCCAAATCTATGACTCTCTTTACCTTTTCATAAGAAACATCGTTACTATCTTCCACCGCACATAAATGAGCACCACTACTTAAAGCACCTTTTCTGCCTATATGCGAATCCTCTATTATAACAGTTTCATTCGGATTAACTTCGGCTTTAATCATGCATCTTAAATATATTTCCGAATTAGGTTTTGGGTTTTTTACATCTTGATTTGTGTATAAAAAATCAATGTGTTCAAAGAAACCCTTTCTTATGAGTTGTAATTTAGCAGTTTTTCTAATTGAATTTGTAGCACAAGCTATTATATAACCTTCTGACTTTAAGCTTCTTAATATACTTTGTATTCTATCATCGACTGAAAACCCATCGATTATTTTTAAAGTCATATCCTGTTTCATATTATGTATGGTATCGTGTAGTTTCTCTGACAAATCTTTGTTTTTAGATAACATTTTAAGTTTTCTCGTAGTTGTTAACCCATCGTATGTAGAAAGATGCTCATCTCTTTGAATTATATATTTTTCATCAATAGAACCTAATGCTTTATTTAATGCTTTGTAATGTAACTCCCTAGCATCAACCAAAACACCATCTAAATCAAATATTATAAGTTTTATCATATTCTACTCTCCAGGTAATGGTCTTGTACATCAACATGACCTACATGAAGTATAATTTCATTTCCACATCCTATGTAACCACTACCAACTCCCCATTGCTGTGGCATTGAATAAGGATGTATACCGATATTCCAACTAGCTCTACTCATCTGTAGTGGTGCTCTTTTTGGATTAGTCTCCATCAATCTACAGAACTCACTCAACCAAGCTCTACCCCTATTATCACTCACATCAAAACTACACCACCATAAATCATAGGTTAATAAATTACCCTTACTTTCATCTTCATTCAAATGATAATCACCATCGTTTCCTCTTGTGTGTATGCCATCAACTTTTACCATCTGTCTTTCATTGGTTGGAACACAAACACCAAACCTTTTTGTTATTGGTAATATGGTTCTCACATCTGGTGAAACAAACATAAGGTCCGAATCAACTGATATAGCAACGTCAGCAGTTGACTCCAATAAACCTTTAGCTTCGTAGTAATCACAACAATGCCAGCCCCATCTATGATTAGACTTTGTAAAAGGACTTTCGTCTATATCAACTAACCTCACTTCAACATCAGGATAGTTTTTACCTAACTCTTCAATATCAGTATACAATGTTAACTTAGCTTCTGGAAAGAATTTTTTCACAGAAGAATATGTTGGATCTAATCTAAACTCATCAGTAAAACTTCCTGGTTGATTAGCAGTAGACCTAGAACCAAATTCTGAAAATATAAACTCTACATTCATTACCCTCTCTCCTCTATAATTTTAGCTATGGTATTAGTAGTGCTATAATCATGATCTCTACTATTGAATATTATATCGATTGGCAAATCATCTCCTGTAAATGGTTTTCCTTTATGGTCTGCTCCTAATATACGGACATCAATAAATCCTACATTGTTGGATAGGTATTTATATAGTGCTGGTTCACCATCGTATAAAAAAGCATCGTCAACATGCCTATTTGATTTTACCATTAACAACCTTTCTTCAGCTGTCCAAATAGGTTCATTTTTAATTCTGCCATCTGGCTGACTAATTTTAGTTTTATATTCATTAACTGCTACTATTAAATGGTCACAGTATTGTGTACATTCTTTTAACATCATAACATGACCAGGATGCATGATATCGAAGTATCCGCTAGTAAATCCTATTTTCTGTATCAAAATAACTCCTCATAAACTCTCTTCATCCAATAAGTCCTATCTCTACCCATATCATTGTGAGGTATAGCATTGAATTGGTAAACCCAACCCGAATTATACAAATTAGTTAAGCTATCTTCCCAATAACATTTTGGATGATGATAAAACAAATTCTTTCTAACCATATCCATCATACCAAATTGTCTTGGTAGTAAGTTCAGCTCTAAGTTAAACTCTTTTCTCATGCAATTTATCAATGCTATATCACTTCCAGTAAGTAGTATATCATAAGATTCTATAATTTTTTTTCTATTTTTTTCATAAAAATCAAAAACTTTATCAAAAAACCATTTGTGTTTCTTACTAATAATCACAAAGCCAGTTTGAAAAAACTCATAAGATGGTATACAAAACCCTTTGTTCCAAAACATTTTAGAGTAACCATTGATAGCTCTATTTACCCACTCATAATCACCATCAGTAAGAACACTTGTGAATTGATTATTTGTTAATTCAAAAAAATCAGGACAATTAGGATGAACTATAGAATCAGCATCAACAACTAATACTTGGTCATACTCTATTTGATTGTGCTCTAGTATATCTAAAACACGCCATCTCTGCCAAGTTATTAACATATGAGATTCTGGACATAATAACTCTGACATAATGTAAACCTCGTGTCCATTTTTTTCAGCCCAAGCTTTCCAAGAGTTTATTCCATATTCATAACCTTGATGTCTATTTGAATGACCTATACTTGATTGAGCAGTTACATTTTTTTCTCTTTTTATATAAGGTATAAAAATTATATTCTTCATTTTTTACCTGTATGTTTGTCTAAGTAAAAATATAAATTGTCTCTACAATCACTATTCATATAATTAAATTTAAATTTATTTTTCCAAGCAACGTAATTAAAACTCAATTGATCTCTCTTACTACCATATTTAATTTCTTTCCACCAATCTTCCATAACCTTAATACAATCTTTCTCATTATGTCTTCTTAATATTACACCACCAGTTATTAATCCATTCTGTTCAGGATAATTATCATTCATATATCTTTCCATTTGATTTATTATGACTTTTGGATTATCTTTATAATTTTTCATTCCTCTTTCAGGAGTTATTTTCATATTTTTTTCACCGAACATCAGAATAGTTCTAGCCTCATCATAAATACAATTTCTTTTATCATAGGCCGGTTGTGAATCATGATTATGAAAAACTGCATTAACATTATTTAAATATTTATCTACTAACTCATTAACATCTCTCTTTATTATATAATTACCATCTATGTAAATACTGATTTCATATCCTTCGAGAAACCTATGTGGTAGTATCTTATATCGTTTAGCATTTCTCATGTTATCTTCATATATAGGTAAACTATTTTGCTCACTAAAACACTTCCAATCCCAACCTTCCGGTAACTGTGGTTCTACTACATCATCATAGTTTCCAAATACAGAAGTATATACAATTTTTTTGTTCACAGATAGGTTTCCCCTTCTACAAAATTATGTGCTATTGGAAATTGTCTTTGTACCTCATAACAATCTGAGTATCTGGCAACGATGTGATTAGCACCACATTGATTACTTATATTCACTTTGGCTTTAGATTTTATATAAAGCTGTATTCTCAAATGCATATGTTTCATATCTAAAGCTTTATCAACCGTTTTATACCCTATATCATCCAAGTCCTTATAGCTCCAATAAAAATATGGAAGTTTATTATCGTTTAAAAATTTATCTATTTTAGTATAGTCATTTTTGTAAGATTCTTCATCATACTTACCATACTGTGTGCCAAATCTGTCTGATATTAACAAACAACCAAACTCTTTATTACCAACATATTCACTAATGATAGCATCACCCAATTCCCTTTCCTCATCAGACCAATATACCTCTGGTTGAGAATCTTTTATTTCCTCCTCATTGAATTGCCAAAAAGTTAGCATTTGTTTTACTAATGGTATGTTTGGATTATCTTTATCATATATTCTGTAATGGTCGTGGTATACTTCACCATCTATTTTATCAACAAACTCATCTATATATGGATTATTGTCAAATGTTATATGAACATTATTATGTTCTTGTCCAAATAATTTTTTTAAAAGTTTTTTAGATGGTACGACCACTTTACAATTAGGATACTTTTCTTTAAGTAATCTTGGCATAGCTGTCACAATGCCCCAATCACCAATACCACTAGCAGTCTTCATAACCATAAATTCTTGCCTATCTAAATACTCATCTGGTATAAATAAACCCTCAGATTTTTCGAAACCTAAATTATCAGTTTCTTTAACATGATATAAATTATTGTCTAAAATTCGAAGAAAAATCATTTGATACTGTTTATTTCTTCATTATA
>CETN01053523.1_pt1 | contig 16303 bp, 19 predicted proteins | sample 531301 | NCBI WGS metagenome assembly CETN01 (sample SAMEA2622656, study PRJEB7988) | marine metagenome | isolation source: saline water (ENVO:00002010), including
GATTGAAAGCTGAAACCTTCAATCAAATCTAAGCTAGTATCCATAGACTTAGCTTCTTCAATGGAGATTGAGCCATTATGGCCGGCCTTATCAACAGCCATGGAAATCATTTCACCTATTGAAACATCTCCGTTTGCGGAGACGGTAGCAATATGCTTTATATCTTCTTCTGTCTCAACAGCCCTAGAAGCTGCTTTAACGCGCCTTACTACCTCGTCAGCGGCCTTGTCCATACCCCTCTTTAATTCAACGGGAGAAATGCCTGCAGCGATGTATTTTAAGGCGTTATTAAGCAATGCTTGAGCTAGCACCGTAGAGGTTGTTGTACCATCACCAGCAACATTGTTTGTCTCTGATGCAACTTGCTTAACTACTTGTGCGCCAATATTCTCAAAAGGATCATCTAAGTCAACAAAGTTGGCAACGGTAACACCGTCTTTTGTAATTACTGGATTTGAACCTTTCTTGTGAAGAACAACGTTTCTTCCTCTTGGTCCTAAAGTTGATGCCACATTGTTGGCGAGAATATTAACGCCGTTGACGATTTTCTTTTGTAAATCTTCGCCTTCACTATATTGTTTAGACACACACACCTCTCTCTTGTAAAGTAATCACATTATAATTTAAATCAAATAAAAGTTTAAATTTTTTTAACTACTCTTCAGCTCTTTGTCGAGTACCTTGCATCGAAGACATGCTTGAAACTGAAGACCTTGGCGCCCTCGTCCTTCTTTGTGGCTGAGCTTGTGGTTGAGGGCTTGCGGCGACTGATTCAGCCTCGCCTTCAATAATCTCATTAGCTTCTTTGCGAATAGTTTCTGCGTTTCTAATTGCAGACATGCCGGCCATCTTATCACTGGCAATAAAATACTTGTTAATATTAATAGAAAGATCGGAGACGGCATTGTAGAGGTCAACTAATCCAGCACCTAAGTCCTCTGCGTACTTATTGCCTAGTTGTAAAAGCTTTGGTGGATACAAGTCAAGCGCGCCTAGGTTATCTGATCTCCTGCGATAGTTTTCAGGGCTGATATGAAACTGTTGTTCGTTAATGTAGCCAGGGGTCTGTGACAAATACTGCCAGAAATCATTTCCGTCTTTCTTTGATAGTGCTTTGTCATACACTTCCTGACTTCCGTACAGCTTCTTTGCGTTGGCAGTGAGGCCACCTGCTGCCACCATCCTAAAGTCTTCTTTTTCGCCGCCCCACTGGTAGGCAACATATTTTTGTTCTGGGTCTAGTAAAGCGGGGGCCGGCTGGCCATCTGCAGTTGTGACCCGATTGACACGATTACTTTGCATCCACTTTTTTGTAAGTTGAAACTTCTCACCTGCCTTAGTTCTTCTGGGTTCCATTAGATCTCTAGGTGAAAACTCAACAGGCTTATAAACCTTTTCCCTTTTATAGACCTCGTGGCCAATATACTCTAGAAAGTTTTGCTGAGTAATTGTAAACTCGTTAAACAAGAGAGTGCCCTCGCCAGCTTTTGTTACTACCAAGTAAACAATATTATCTTGACGACCACTTGCGAAGTAGTCAACTATATTTTTAAAACTACCTTTAAGGTCTGTGCCTGGACTCAGAACCTTCAGACTGTATGGTACGATCTCGTCTTCTGGTTGGTCTTTCCTCTGAATAGCTAAGGTTACGTCTTCAATCGGCAAAGAGCCAGGGGCAGCGCCAACTTGCTCTGGATCTGCAATCTGCAACCCTGAAAACAGGCCGGCCAAAAAAGCTTCAAAAAGAAAACCAGCGGTCGACGCATTGTACTCCTCAATAATATTTGAGAAAATCTCAACGAACATAAGGTTGGACAAAATGTCTGGCACTGGTAAGTTCTGTTGATAACTAAGAAAGCTATTAACGCTTGATATCTTCTCTGAAACTGTGCCTCCTTTAACTCGGCTCATGAGCGTTTCTAGAATTTCTCTATCTTCATTGTTCTTCTCTCCCCATCTTTCTGTAATCTTGATTTTAGGAAAACGAATCACACGCTCCTCAGCTTCTTTAATTAAGCGCTTGAGATTATTGCTTTTGTTTAAAAAAGGCGCTACGCTGTCAATCTGCTCTGATATCAACTCCAGTAAATCCTGAAGTGGCTTTTCTGAATAGAATCTCTCTACAACCTCGTTAATTTTATCTTCTTTTAATAGCATACAATAAATAGTCCCCTAGAATACAATATCCGCAATTCCCAATTCGATTGCCTTTTCAGCATCTAGATAAACATTAGTTTGTCTATCCATGAGTTTTTTAATATACTTTTCAGTCATGTCTGTTTCCGCAGCTAAGGCTTTAATATAAAGCTTTTGAGTTAACTTTGCTTCTTCAAATTCATTTTCTAGGTTTTGAAGGTGACCCTGTTGGCCTGAAACAACGCCGTGAATCATAACTCTACAATTTCTACCGATCCTTCGCTCTCCCTTTGTACCTGCCGCTAGCAGCAGGACGCCGGCTGACATAACCTTGCCTAGGCCATATGTATTAATTGGGGTTTCTTCTCTAATCATTCGCATGGTGTCGTAAACAGAAAACATTTCTGTTGCTTGGCCGCCATGAGTTGAAATATAAAAATCAATCGGACGTATAATCTCAACTAATTCTGAGTCTGGATCTTCTGGATCCGCATTGACTAAATCGCGAGTCTTGTCTAAGTGCAGCAAGCCAAATACAGCCTCAGAACAAGACTCTTCATTGATATCGCCATATATCGCCATGCCTCGTAGACTTTGAGAAGACATAGATTGCGCTAGCTTATTGAAAAGAGCATTAACGTCCTCTTCTTTTCCTTCCTCTTCTTTTTTCTTCTTGTCGCTTTTGTCTTTTTTTGTTGCAAACATTTTAACCTCGCTATTTTCTAATAATTTGCTCTGCGCTTCGCCAGTCGTTGAAGCCTAGGGCCGCCCTGTACTTAGGGGGGCAGGTAAAGATTAATTTTCTAATTGATAGGCTCTTCCACTCATCTAGAATTATCTCATCCATATTTTCAATCGCCGCTAGCTCGTCTTTGCTTAAGCCGCTATCTTTTAATTTTGCGTGCTTATATCTCTGCGCTGACTTTATGCCATCATGAGTTGTTTTCAATCCAACAAAAGACCAACGTGCTGCTTCTTTAACTATAGGAACAGATTTTGCTACGCCAAACACTCTTGACAAAAAAGAGTGTGAAAGTGCACCGACAACAAACCAAAAAAACATGTCCCAAAAGTTATTTTCCAACTTGAACTCCAATAAAAAAGGCGACAGATTTCTCTGTCGCCTTTAAAAACCTAACATTAATTTATTTCTTCCTACTTTCTAAAATTCTTTTCGCCACTCGGCGAGCAACCTCGTTTACAAACTCCTCATTTTCAGAGAGAGCGTCCTCTTCTAATTCAATCTCTGCCTCGTCTAAAGCGGAAGTGACTTCATCAATCTCCTCCTCTTCAAGGCTTTCCTCGTCCATGGGGTCAGGATCATCGCCCTTCATGTCCATGGGCTCTGCGTCATCTGCGTCCTTTTCCATGGACACAGGGGGAGCGCCAGGAACAGCGTCTAGAGCATCAATAACAGCCGCTACAACAGCTTCAGTTGCCTTGGCGACAGCGGGGTCTACATCATCACCAGCATCAGCGTCGCCCATGTCAGGAGCATCGTCCATGTCAGGAGCAGCGTCCATATCCGGATCGGCATCCATCTCTTCGCCCATACCTTCTTCATCGCGATTACCGTACATCGCCTCTTCAACTTCCTCTTCCTCTAGCCGATCTAGGAAGCTCTCTGAGAGAGTGCCGATATTGGCAAACTTCATCATGCGTCGCACATCTGATTCTTTAAGTAGCTTTTTCATGTTTTTTCTCCTCGTAAAGAAATAGCGTTGGTTTTTACACTATAAATAGTACCATTATTTCTCAAATGAATTTTTAATTTTATTTAAAGCAACATCCTGTAATTGCTTTACTCTTACAAAACTCATGCCCATTCTATCAGCAACTTCTCTTAGGGTTAAATAGTCTTTTCCTTCGAGAGCTTCTTGTATGCAATTATACTCGTGTTCAGAGGATATCCACAATCTACAATCTTCATTTGGGCAAGAGACACCTAGCCTTTTACAAGCCTCCAAGCATTTCAACTTTCAGAATCTCCTTCTTCTAAAATATCATATATACTTTCAATCTCCTCTTCGTTTAGAGCAAATTTATTTTGAATATCTAGGCGCTTATCATACATTTTTTCTACATAAGCTCTCTTAGCTTTTCCTTGGATGTTGTGTTTTTGTTTAAACGAATCAATATAAGAAACAATGTTAGCATCGCCTTCCAAGTATCCACTGATCATCATTCTAAAAAACTGAGATTGGTTGATTCCATCATACTGGCACCTGACCCTTAAAGCGGCCTGCCTGTGCTCGCTGTCGTAAAACATGAACTTTTTTCTGTTGGATACCTCCGGTATTGTGGGGTCGCTCATCTTGACCTCGCTAAAATATGAGTTGAACTTTCTGCGGCGCCGGCAGAAGTCTGTACAATAAATTCAGAATTAGCACGCAGCTCCTTCATACTTCGTGCGCCAGAGTAAGAAAACCCACTTTGCACGCCGCCTTTAATATTTCTTAAAATATTCTTAACTGGGCCTTTATAAGGCACTGTTGTTGATATACCCTCGGGCGTAGAGGTCTTGCCTCTCCAATCGTTTTGGGCCATTGCGGATGCCATTCCCCTATATGATTTATATTTCAACCCTTTAATATTTGTGTGCACTTCTCCCGGTGATTCATCTGTGCCGGCTAGCAGCGAGCCAACCATAATAAAATCTGCTCCTGCGGCATATGCCTTTACCATGTCGCCAGTTGTTCTAATTCCACCATCGGCAATAATTTTAGCATCATGCTCGCTTCTAGAGACGTCTAGCACACTTTGTAGTGTAGTGACACCATGGCCGGTCACAATCCTAGTTGAGCAGATTGACCCGCCGCCAATACCAACACGAATAGAATCTGCTCCCCATTGAGCCAGTGCATCGAAGGCCTCAAGTGTTGCAACATTGCCAGCCATAACATGCACGCTAGGAAACTTGTCTTTTAAAGTCTTTAAACAGGCCTCCATCATTTTGTGATGGCCATGCGCAACATCAACGCAAAGCACGTTAACGCCGCTCTCTACTAAGCGGTGGGCGCGTTCCATGTAGTCACCCGTCATGCCAATCGCAGCTCCGACGTTTTTTGCGCCGCGCTCCTTACAAGCAATTGCAAGGTTGCTTTGTTTTTCTGCAGTGTTGTATCTGTGGAGAACACCTAGTCCGCCAAAATAATCCATTTTCAATAACATTTCGACTTCTGTTACTGTGTCCATAGGACTGGAAATTAAAGGCAAGTCTAAATTAATACCCTCTCCTAGTTTATTTCCAATATTTACTTCTTTTCGGCTTTCAATGTCGCTATATTTTGGCACCAAAAGCACGTCATCAAATGAATAACTGTTTCTCACATCAACCTCCTAGAGCTTTTAAGGGCAGCTGCCCCACAATAATATAATAACAAATCAACAAACATTAAAATCCTCCAACTGGCATGCCGTTCAAGGTATTGTCATCACCACGCACATCACGCTCATGCAAGTCTGCCAGAGAATCAGAGTATATTCCAGTACTTGGTGGGCATAAGCCTGTTGTAGTGGCTTTTTTATCAGTGCTGCCTAGGGCGCCAGAACCTCGCTTTGATACAGTCACCATGGAACCATCTGGACTGTCTTTGTATAGATCTCGGGTTTTATCAACGAGTGATGTTCGAAATAGTATAACTGGCACCAAAACTAGCTGGGCTATTTTATCGCCTGATGCAATATGTTGCACTTCATTCCCAATATTGTGCAGGTCAATAAACACCTCTCCATCATAGCCACTGTCAACAATGTGCGCGCCGACAATGAGAGAGCGCTTAGCCCCCATACTTGATCGATTACAAACTTGGAGCATGTAGCCGTGTGGCACACCAAAGCTCAAGCCGGTAGGCAAAAGACTGTTCTCACCCGGTTTAAGGGTAGTGACACTCACATTTGGATCTTTCGGACAATAGTAGACGTCTAATCCTGCATCACTCGGGTTTGCACGATCCGGACACTTCGCGCCGGCCCTTCTCTTGTATTCTAAAATCATTTTCTTCCTCTTTTTTTTGTTTTTTTGTTTCGCAGCTTTTATATAACATGCAGCCGCAATCATAACACTCATCTTCGTTAGTTTTCATCTTCTTCAGCTGCCCTCACCAGTTTAGAGGCCTTATCCCAACACTCCGGGCAATACAACCTTACTAGCTCTTCTTTTTCTCTAACAACAACTTTCCACTGCATTGCATATTCTTTTGAGGTTTTGTCAAAAGGCTTCTCGCAAGCACTGCACTCTGTGCCTAACTTGTCAAACAACATCATTTGCTGCTTCAAGTTCTTTTTAGCTTTCTTGGCCTTTCTTCTGGCCATTGTTCTTTTTATACTTCCCATCTCTTATCCCAATAATTTAAAGTTATGACTAATTGAACGAGTGCTAAAGCCCCAGTCTTCGCTGTAATCTAGCTTTGCCGCGTAGGGACGATTAAGGTGAATAAAGTCATTATCTTTTATGCCCCAGCACTTAATTGCACTAGTTGTTGATGTGTCATCAACAACCTTAACAATCCAATATGTCTTGTCATTTTTGGTCTTTTTAGGAATAACCTCTCTAGGAATAAACCAGGCCACTCCTAGTTTGTTATCCCACTCGCCTAAGGCAGGAACTTGATACTTACTAATTGAATCACGCACCTGCTTGTTTAGAACAAGCTCAAACGGAAACATGCCAGTGAGCGTTGAAACAAAGTCAATTCGTTCTTCAACAGTGAAATCTGCCTCTGGAGAATATTTTTCAATATTTTCAGCAAGCTTTTTGGGGTTCGCTGGCTTATCTTGCACACAAGACATCCAAAAGTGCTTGCAGCCATTAAAGCGCTCATCAATGATCGAATCCAGCGCGCCGGAGCGACAAAGCACATCGAGTGCTTTCTTACCCAGCTTGGAATGTACGACATCTTTATTGAAAATAATATCTTCAATTTTATGAAATGGTCTGTTTTTCAAAATCTGCTCAACCGCTTTATTACCCAAGCCCTTTATAGAACTAAACGGCTGGATTAAAGTAACTCCATCATCGCCAATCTCCCACTTTTCAGTTGAAGTATTAATGTTGATGTTCTCAATATAATAACCATTTTTTTGAGCTAAAGCTATAGCAGCCTCTTTTCTTGACTCAGGCTCTTTATCTAGAAAAGCAGCTGTCCAGCACTCAGGATAATAATTTAGTAGCCAAGCACATTGATAAGAAAGGATACTGTAAGCAACAGCATGAGACTTATTAAAGCCGTACCCACTAAAATACTCAAAATTTCTCCAGAGTGATTCTGAGGTTTGTCTATCGATTGACTTATCAAGGCAGCCCTCAACAAATCTTCTTTTGATATCTTCTTTTTCTTCAGCACCTTTACCTGTTCCTTTCTTCGTCAAAAGCTTTCTTAGCTTATTGCCCTCTTCTAGAGAGATATCTTTTCCAAGCTTGTGCGCCAAAAGTGCAATCTGTTCTTGAAAAATTAGAAAACCAGCTGTCTCTTTTGTGACTTCTTCAACAATATCATTAAGATATTGTACATCAGATAGTTCTCTTTTTGCCTTGACGTAAGACTTGTCCACTCCAGCGCTCAGAGGGCCGGGGCGATAAATAGACGTAATTGCAGAAATATCAATAATATCATTTGGTTTTGATTTTTTCGCTAGTCTTTGCGCCCCAGCGTTTGTAAACTGAAATACACCCATGAACTTACCTTTGTGGAAAATGTTTTTATAGACATTTTTGTCCTCTAAGTCAATTACGTCTGGGTGTAGCGTAGAATCGTAATATTCTTTGACTTCTTTAAAAGTTGGATTCTCTACATTGTGGTGTCTTCTTAAAACATGGCTAATCGCAGATTGAATCATTTCTAATGTTGAAAGGCCTAGCAGATCAAACTTAATAAACCCAAGAGGCTCAAGGTGCCTGACGTGCATGCCCTCAGACCATGGAGTTTGCACCACGCCGCCAGAACAAATAAGAGGCATGTGCTTATCTAGATCTTCGCCAATAACAACTCCGCCAGCATGTCGGCTTGTGGAGCGGACTTGCCCAACCAAAGCTTCAACATGGGTCTTGATGTGTGGATACTTCTTTAGGAACCGCCCCAGTGATTCTGAATACTCCATCACCTCTTCAAAAGTTGGAGCATACACACCAGCTTTAATGCCATGTTTTGCCTTTGCTTTTGGAGTCGCTTCTTTAACCATTCGGCTGGTTACAGAGTTGACCTCAGTAAACGGAACGTCATAGAACTTGCTAATATCTTTAATTAAAGATCTCAACTGCAAAGTATTGAAATTGGAAATAGGCACAACAGTTGTTTCACCCCACTTTTCAGCTAAGATCTCCTTCAGTCGAAAAGCGTCGCTAACATCATAATCAATGTCAGGATAGTCCTTTGCATCTGATCTCAAGAATCGGCTAAACAAGAGGCCGTACTTGATTGGATCAACTTGAGTAATCCTAAGAACATAGGCAACAAGCGAGCCGGCAGCTGAACCGCGACCAGGACCAGAGAGCATGCTATCAGATGCCACATCAGCAATTGCTTTCATAGTCAAGAAATACTTACTAAATCCGCGGCTGTTAATCACTTTAAGTTCGTGCTTAAGCCTATCAATATACTCTTGCTTGTCTGCCAGCTTCATCTTGCGCAGGCCTGCGATAGACTCTTTAACTAAAGTTTGCTCACCAGATTCACCCTCTGGGATTATAAATCCAGGTAGTCGCACAGTGTCATCAGGCATGAAATCTTCAACCACCTCATGCGCAATCCAGTGTGTTTTGACAATCGAATCGTAAACTAAATCATCGTTATAACTAACTCCACACTCCTCGGAATACTTCTTGTAAGAAGCCCACATCTGATCACCGTTTTTTGGATAAAGCTCCATGCCCATCTCATCGATATCAACAGGCAGCTCCGATTTCAGATACTCAGGAGTTTTTGATTTACCTAGCCACCCCAGTCTTTTGTAAAGCTCTCTGTCTTTCCAGGCATCAGCGCTTGGATAGTGGGAGTCGGCGGTGGAGATAAGCTCAATTCCAAACTCTTCGTGCATTTTAATGACATATTGATTTAGCTCGTGCTGAGCTGGGACATTGTTCCACTGCAGCTCACCATACCAGCGATCGCCTAGGCAATCAACCATATTTTTAGTTGTCAACCTCATGGCTTCCAGCACAGCTTCGTCGCCGGCGTCCTTGTTGTTCCAATAGTCCTGTGCGTACACGCCGCCTAGGCACGCTGAAGAGGCAATAATGCCTTCACTGTTCTCTTTTAGAATTTTGTAGTCTAGTCGAGGCTTTCTGTAGAAGTTATCCCCCTGGTGAGAGTCAGAAACAATCTTGAAAATATTGTTTAGACCTTTTTGGTTAATCGCTATAAGAACTAAGTGCCCATAAGAATTAATTTTGCTTTTAGATTTGCTTTTAGAAGCTTGCTCGTCTTCGGCCTCAACCTTATCAGTATTTTGGATAACTTTTCTAGCTTCCTTTTTATCTTTCTTAATTCTCTCATATTCTTCGCGCCAGTCATCAATACTGGAGACAAAATACGCCTCAACACCAAAAATTGGTTTGAAACTCTTGCCCTCCTCTTTCATCTTCTTTGCGTGCAAAACTTGATATGACATCCCATTCATGTTGCCATGATCTGTTAGCGCTAGCGCGCCCATGCCATTTTCATACGCGAAGTCCATGTGATCTTGTGGGTAACCAAACCCATCAAAAACAGAACCTGCGACGCTATGGGCGTGCAAACCAACAAAAGGAATTTTACTGCTAGCTCTTTCCATCTTTACCTCCGACTATATCATTATAAGAACTGCCTAGAAAGTATAAAATCAAAACAAGCTCATATATCTTTCGCCACGATCGCACAGAAAAGTGACAGCGACGCCTTCAAACTGATTATTTTCAACCCATCTTTCAGCGCCAAGTATATTTGCGCCAGCAGAAATGCCAACTAATATACCACTTTCTTTAGCTAATCTTCTGGCGCGGCGTATTGCATCTTCAGTAGAAACCTTAATCTCATCGTCAACCAAGCTTCTTTCAACCAAAAAGTCAGCGCCGTCATTAATACCTTGTATTCCGTGTGATTTCGAGTCTTCTTCAGGTGTTATTAGTACGGTTTTAACGTTTTTATTTACTTTGACTAAGGCTCTCCTAACACCCATTATTGTCCCACCAGTGCCTGAGCCGCATATCAGCGCTCCAATATCTTTTTTTCTTTCAACAATCAGCTGCCTCACTATCTCTCTGCCAGTTGTTATTTCGTGGCATTCTATGTTGTCAATATTTTCAAATTGACGTGGGGACCAATAATCACTGTTGTTGTTAACAAGTTTGTTTCTTAGTTCAATAGCACCAGCAAAATCGCTTGGCCCAACTTCAACCACTTCTGCGCCAAAAAGCCTCATCATCTGTTTGCGTTCTTCAGACATGTTGCAAGGCATTACAATTTTAACTTTGTAACCCTTTGTTGCCCCCAGCATTGAAAAAGCAATACCGGTATTCCCGCTGGTTGCTTCAACAATTGTATCGCCTGGTTTTATTTCTTTTCTCCACTCAGCTTTTGACAAAATGTACAAAGCTATTCGATCTTTTATACTCCCAGTTGGGTTGTAAGTCTCAAGCTTTGCGTAGAGCTTGTCATTTATTTTTATTAATGGCGTGTTTCCAATCGCCGTAGATATGTCCATTTGTTCACTCCTCGTCAAACCCAATTTCATTCCACTCTTTGTAACTAAATATTATTTTATGTGGTCGCTGCACATCTTGATTTTGTGATAAAAACTCACAATAGCTTTGCCAATTGTCTAGACTAAAGTAGTCTTCAAGAACACGTACTTTGTGCTTTTTAAAATCTAAACCATCAAAAACGTCTTTTAAGGAAAAGAAGCGGTATGAAAACCTCTCCTTCAATGGCAACTTCTCTCCGTTGTTCTCTTGCGAGCGCAGTCCAGTTGACTTCAGATACACCTGCTCTTTAAGTTGTTCTAAATAATCTAAACTGAAACTAAATCCGCTATAAAAACCCTCTTCAACACCACCATTTTTAGTACTTAAGTAAAGATCAGCTGAAGACCTTAGTGTATCTCTTTCTTGCCTCAAAATAGAAGGATCATAGTATCCGTATGGCCACGATACATAAAACTTTTGTGGTGTCAACCACGTGCTTAAAGACGAGGATATCTTTTTTGCCGTCTCTGCGCCATGAATTACACTCCATGACAAGCAATCTCTCTTATTAACATCGCGAGGGTTTATCGGAACATAATATATTCTTATTGGTCTTTTGTGCTCTTTTCTTCTCTTTTCATAATTTCGATTTACGTACACTGGGTCTTGCACGACCTCTCCAATTCGGTGTCTTATCAGAGGTTGCACGTCGTCATTACAAACTATCCAAATTGTATTACAGCCAGCATATGCGCACTCCAGCACACTTCGCTCAACCATGAGATAGTCAGGGCCGATCGGCATGAGAGCGTCATGCCATGGCATATTAAAATCTAGTGCCTGACCAGCGACAGGTATGACTCCAGCAAGATGTGTATTCACTACTCTCCGTAATATGTAATATTCTTGTCAACAATATAATTAGATTTTTTGATTGGAAATATATCTCTTTTCCATAATTGTATATCAGGCTTTTCTATTCCAGCTTGCTTCATCATACTAATTGTTTTTAATCTGGACATGGCTGTAGAGTATTGTACATCATTTAACAAGCTTTTTTTAATTTTCGAAACCGCTACCAAGTCTTTCTTGTTTTTGTTGCCATCTATTCTTGAAGACAAATAAAAGCTTACCTTGTGGACAAAATCCAGCTTATCTTCTAAAAAGCTATAGTCGTGCACCATGCCGCTTTTAACATCATACCAGTCATATGCTAGATAGTAATCTACCTCTTCTTTGAATCCGTCAGGAAGACCAAAAATATTATCTAAACTAAACAAAGTCAAGTTTTCAAACTTTATTTGAAAAATCTTTTCATTTTTTGTAAATATTTTTAATTTGTTATCTTGCTCTAAACGCAAACTCTTTACGTTGTTGCCAAATGGGTTCATCCCGCGCAGGCAATGAAGGTAATTAACTCTAGCCCAAAAATCTTCTTCTAGTTCAAACTCGCCATTTTCGTTTTTTGTTTTAATAAACGGTCTTATGTTGGGTAGAGAGTTGTAAATTAGATAGCAGTTGTTGTCAAACGCAAATTTGCTAGCTGTGGTGCTAGTGCCGACAGCAATGTTTGTCCAATTATAAACATGCTCTAACATCCATCCTCATGTGCTTCTATGTGCTCTATAACCTCTTCTCTGTTGTTTTTAATCTCTCTGTGCCATTTTTTTAGAAGCCTGTAGTGGGTTGGTCGTTCATTGCACCTGCCCCCGTCTTTAGGCGCTCTAATCCCCGTAACCCACGCTGCGATCCACAATGACCTATCTGATGTTTTTTTACACTGTCTCTTAACTTTTGGCAGTAATTTTTTTATGTGCGTCATCCAAGCTGTTGCAGCTTGATTAACATTGGTTCTGTCTATGTCGTATGCGCGCTCCCACCACTTCCACATCTGCAGAATTCCCAACGCCATTGGCTTTTTGCCAGACTTGCTAAACTTTCTATCGCCCTTTGCTGTTGCGCTATATCCGCTCTCCAGACAGGCCGCGGCCAGGAGCATACCCCTTAAAGTGGGCGGCACATCAAACGATTTTTCAATTGATATTAATTCATCAATTACACCCTCATCAACTAAGTGTGGTTTTCTATATCTACAGCTTGATATTGCCTCTACTTTTATTTCTTCATAACTCGGGTGGTCATCCTTGTAATAAGAGAGCAAATTAATATATTCTGCTTCTTCTTCCTCATGCTCAACAAAGTGTATCGTATCTATCTTTTTAACAACTATTTCCCTCTCTGTGTCGTATGGAAGGTCAATAGTTGTTCCAATAAGAAGTAGTGGTAAAATTAGTTTCATTTTTTTATCTCCTGCACTCTTGATAGCTCTTGATAGCAATTGGCCATTTTTTATTTGCAATCTCAAGCATTGCGCTGGCTAGCCTTTGTATCTCCCACTGGGCGCCGGCGTGTGTTCTTAAGTCTATGAATTTAAGTAGGTTGTTAAGATTAACTGTTCCATAATATTCTGTATAAATTGACTGTGGCAAGACTCCACGAGCCTGCTCTCTGCAAATTCCACCCTCTAACAAGGCATCATAAAGCTGCATGCAGCTCTTATTATGTGCTTTAACCATATAACTGACAGACTTGCCACCATGTACAGTGTTTGTATTTAGCACCGGGTTAATAAGATCTTCCGTGCTTGCTTGCCTGTTGCTTCTGCTTTGTGACCTAAACATAGAAGGTGCGTAAAATTGTATATTTTCTTCTGTGTATCTTCTACTAATTTCATTGTAAGACCATGTTCTATGTCGCATGTGTTGCGAGCGTATAAACAAAGGAACCTTAATTCTAAAAGTTATAACGTTGTGCTCGAAAGTGCTAGTATGTTTGTTCTTCACTAAATAGTTTATAAGCTTAATGTCCTTATCGTCTAGTTCTTCCTTGTGCTTTCCAAAAGAAACACGAGCACTGTTTACTATGGTCAGATCACTGCCCATATAATCAACACACTCGACAAAGCCAATGCCATCATCGTATAGTTCTATTCTATCTGAATTCATGATTTAGATCTTTCTTTTAATCAGCTTATCTAAAGAGTTAATTTCAAAACGCAGCATGTTTCTATGGTGCCATTTTGACTTCGCTGTTCTACTATTTTGCATTAGTTTTTTTGTTCGATCATTGATTGATTCAACAAGATTTAAAACCTCTGCGCTCTCATCAAGCTCTTCTGGTTCAAATGATATTCTTCTACCAGAATCTTTGGGGCGCGCGCCCTCGTAGTCATCGTCAAAAAATGGTATGAAGAACTTCCTGCCACCTTTCTCAGAATAAAAGTCGTCTCTATCTTCTATTTCTTGGCCACCCAAGCTAACATCGCGAGTTTGTATGGTGTTGTGGCCCTCTATATATTCAAATCTAAAGAAGGGCTTGTCTTCATCCCCTCTCATTTTTTGACCCCAGATCACAGCCTCTTGACCAAAATCTTCGCCTAGAGTAGACGTATCGTCTCGTGATATATTTGTGATAAATACAGATTTCTCTGGGCTTCCAAAAGAACCACCAATGTCAGTATATCCTACCTGCAAAGACTGCAAAGAAGACTTTAAAGAGTTCATTAGCCTCTTGTTCTCCTGCGGCGTGGCAGGCTGTCCACCAGGGTTTTCAGCTGTCAATATCGCTACTGTGTCAACAGTCGGAACAGTACCAAGCATTATCTGCCTAATTCTTGAAAAGCCTCCCTCTTTGAGGGCTTGCGGCCTAAAAAGAAAAATATCTGCTTCTTTTCTAACCTCTTGAATTATTTGTTTTATTTCTTTTAAATCCATGTTTTCTTAAAAATATGCTATAATGTGATTCTCTGGTAATAAATAGTAGGTTTCTCCCTTAAACACAAAGTTTTCGACACTATGTCGTGGACATACTAAATTCATACCAACTCTGTCTGCCCACTCTGTGCTGCTAGCCCTGAGCAAAGTCACAACAGCGTGCGGGTTTGTCGTTTTGATGTCAACACCCTCTGGTAGAAGAAGAGAGAATTCTTCCTTCTCTTCTTTCTCTTCAACGGGCTCGACTAAAAGATATTTGTTAGCTGGAATAAGGTTCATTTTCAGTCTCCAGTAATATTGCCACTAATCTTATTAAAGAAGCTTGTAAATTCAGAGATATCATCTCCTTTCTTCAGCATCCTATAGGCTCGCACCGCTTGTCGCATTTCGTCTTTAGACAGCCAACGATTTTGCGCGTAATTTTTTCTTAAATCTCTCTTGTGCTCTTTGTATGGCTCCATTTCGTCTTCGATGGCTTTAAAAGCCTTAATGTATTCTAGAACGTACTCTTCTTTTGTCATCTCACTCATTTCATCCTCCTTATGAGTAAAAATACTATAATCACACTTAAAAAAAAATCAACAACAATGTTAAATTATTTCACACGCTCCACCTGCACAAGCTAACTCACCAGTCAAATTTGTAGAATCATCAACTTCAACAACTCTTGTTAAATCTAATTGAGTAATTTTATCTAATAGAAACTCATAAGTTTCTGGCGAGCAATCTTCAAAAGGCGCTTGCTTGTACGTGTGATCGCTATGAGGCAACACCGACAAGCCATTATAAAAACATCTGTTGTCCCACATCCACTCGCCAACATCAATCCACTCTGCATCTTTTATTGATACAGTTGCAGAAACATTATGAGTGTTCTGGCCTCTCTGGTGGCCCGGGCGCACCCACTCTTCAGTGACTCTCTTTATGCGCTTAAGAAGCTGCAGTGCGCTTTCGTTTCTAGTAATGGCGCCTTGAGGCGCTCGTTGTGGAACTTCAATCACTGCAGTGTCATGAGGCCTAAAATACTCATCTTTAACTAAGTCTGGGTGGTGAATCAATAAGTGTGTAAATATCGCTTCATTTTTTCCAACTCTCAGCCTGCGAATATAATGCTCATTATGCCAGGCATGTATGCCAGAACTCGTGCCCAAGGTCAAAGAAGTAGTGCCTGCAGGCTTGACGCAGGTTGTACGTGCGGCCGGCCTGATTCCAATTTCTTTTGCAATGCGACGATTTTCTTTTTTAACTGCTGCCGCGGCAGCGCTCATATCCAACTCTAACACCTTTCCTGAGGCGATACCGGTCATTGATACGCCAACTAGCGCGTCTTTCTCTGTTGTACGTCTCCAGACATCCCTCAAGTAGTGAAAGTCTGTGTATCCTGCCTGAAGTGTCCCAATAAATGCAGCTGCGCGTGCTCTATTTTCATACTCTTCTTGAGAGTCTACGTCAGAAGCATTAATTTCTGTAAGATTACAAAACTGATATGGACGCAAAGCAATCTCGCAGCATGGGTTCGTGCCCCAATCTTTATCATTTGAAAAATAAAAACCAGGTTCACCAGAACCTGACTCTTTTACCCTTTCCCAAATTTTCATAAAATAATCTTTAGTGATTAAGTGCCGCATCAAGACAACTGAATTGTTTGCTCTGCCTCTTTGTGGATTTGTTTCCCACCAGTTACCAGTTTTTGCGGCAAGCATCTCTTCATCGTCTGCGGAAAAAAGTGAAATAA
>CETN01160356.1_pt1 | contig 16298 bp, 5 predicted proteins | sample 531301 | NCBI WGS metagenome assembly CETN01 (sample SAMEA2622656, study PRJEB7988) | marine metagenome | isolation source: saline water (ENVO:00002010), including
CAGGGTCGCTTCTAAGTCCTGTAGTGTAATGATAAGTTGCTCCTGACCCATGAAAGTTTCCGCCCCAAGCATACAATCTATTATTTGATGCGATTGCAAGTGCATGTTGTTCTCCAGCACTTACATGTTTCCAAGACATACTACCTTCTACAATTGTAGGTGATGATGTGGGAGAACTTACTGTTCCTTGTCCTAGTTGACCTACAGCATTTCTACCCCAAGAATATATTTTATTATTTGCATCTATGGCTAAGTTATAATTTTTGCCTGCTGATACTTGATACCAACTATTTGCATTTATAAGCGTAGGTGTTAGTATTGATGCTGTATTTGATATCTCACTTACTTGTACAGCATTCGACCTACTAGGCATTCTATTTCTAGCATCAAAAGTTATTGTTGCTCCACCATAATTATTTACTGTAATGTTATTTGCGGCTTCACCTGTTCCTAATTGTCCTATTCTGTTATTACCTGAAGCAAAATATTTTGCACCTGTTGTCGCACTTGAACTTTCTATTCCAAAATCAATATCAGTAATATTTTCTATATCAAATTCATTTCTTTTTTGATACCCATAAGAATTTCTCCAATTTGACCATTGAGTATCATCTGTAATATTTGCGGCATGAAAATCATAATAAATTGAATTTCCGCCATCAGGTACTCCTCTACCATAAACTGCTGAGTTTAATCCTGTTGATCCTAATTCTGGTGTTAAACTAAATGCTTGTTGACCTCTTCTGGTGTTATCATGGTTAAGAGCATTATGACTAAATGATTCGTCAGTAATTCCCATTCTTCCTAATTGACCTGATCTATTATCTCCAAAAGTATAAACATAACCTTTATACGAACTGTTAGCAATCAAGGCTGTTTGATGTGGACCACAAACTACTTTTGTAATTGCTTGAGGAACTTGTCCAAAAGATGTATTGTGATTTATTGAAACTGGAGATGAGCGTTGGGCTCCTGTATACATTGAACTAAAGAATGCATTGTTTCCCCATGAATAAACTTTATTATCTGAAGTTACTGCTACTGTATGTTTAAAACCAACTCCTACAGATATGAAATTAGATGCTCCTGCGGCCTCTACTAAAACAGGAGATTGTCTTCCAACTATACTTTTATCGCCTAGTTGACCATCATCATTCGCTCCCCAAGTCATCAATGAATCTACTGTGTTGCCTGATAATTGAGTAATACCAGCCGAGTGATATCTAGAGTGTGCTAATTGTTTCCAACTTATTGGATATGCCCAATGTGTATTTAAACCTATTTGAATAGGCGAAGATTGTTGAAAGGCATTTTGAATACCAATTGCACCAGAGTCATTTATTCCCCAACCATATCCTTGACCGTTTGTATGAATAGCTAAACAACCTATTGCATCTGCCGAGAGTTTTGCTATTGAAGAGAATGTGTGTAAAGTATTTCCAACTACTGTGGGTTCTGAGCGATAAAAATCACCAGCTTGTCCATGAACTTGTTGACCCAAAGTTCCATATGCATTTCTACCCCAAGTCCATAATTTACCTAAAGAGTCTATTGCTCCTGAATTTTCTTCACCACTTAAGGCAATTTTAAATGAAGTATTTGCTACATCAAAACCTGTATTTGACCCCCATAGAATTTGCACAGGAGAATTTACATTATAAGCAGTAGTCTTAAATCCTGTAGAGCCGTGAGTTCCTTGACCCCAAGCATAAAGTCCTCCTGTATTTGATACAGCTATTGTATGACCGCCTCTATCAGTCGCTTGATATCCATCATAATCATTTGTAGAAACACTATCCCAACTACCTGAAATTTGTATAGGAGAAGATTTATTTGCGGTTGTTCCATTTCCTAATTGACCAAAGTCATTAACACCCCAAACCCATAATTGATTAGAATCTGTGATTCCTCCTGTATGACCTCCAACAGAGAGGACTGTAAAGTTTTTATCTGACCCTAGAACAATTTGAACTGGAGAAGATTTACTTACAACTGTGTTATCTCCAAGTTGTCCTTGAGGGGCTCCACCCCATGCAAATAAATTGTTAGAAGTATTTTTAGCGTATGTTCTATTAGCACCTGCAAAAACTTGATTCCAACTTCCAGATATTTGAACTGGAGAAGACCTATCAACTACTGTATTATCTCCTATTTCTCCACTATCATTTCTACCCCAACTCCACAAAGTTCCGTCTTTCTTTCTAGCTACGCAATGATAACCTCCTACTGCAAAGTCAGACCATGTATTTGCTTCTCCGACTTGAATAGGTTGTGAACGAGAAAGAACATCATTTAATCCTAACTGACCATAGTTGTTTAATCCAAATGTGTGAATGGTTCCATTTGATGTTATTGCGGCTCCCCAACGATATCCTGATAATGTTTTTTTCCAATTTCCTTTTTGAAATGAACCTATTTGAACAGGTGATGATTTATGTGCCCTTGAATCTATGTTTCCTGTTGCTCCATGTCCATCACTACCATATCCCCAAGCATATAAGTTATTGTTTGATATTCCTGCACTTACATATCCATACCCTAATCCTACTTGAGACCATGAGCGAATAGCTTGATTATTATGCTCATTGTGAGCATCAATCTGAATTGGATTACTTTGTTCTGAAGTAGTTAATCCTTGAAGTGTTCCTAATCCTCCGTATCGAGAATCTCCCCAAGCCCATAATTTATTATCATTTGTTCTCCCAAAGAAAATAGTAGCACCTGCTTCTATTTGTACCCAACTACCAGCATTAGTCATAACTTGAGTTGGTGAAGACCTATGAATTTTATCTCCTAATCCTAACTGACCGTATTGATTTCCACCATATGTAAAGAGTGTTCCGTCACTTTTTACATATCCTCCAAATTCTTGTAGACTATGACCGCCTGTTCTTTGACAACCTCCACGAGCAACATCTATAATTTTAACACTAGAGTTTGCGACTTCACCATATCCTGAACTTCCCCAAGCATACATCTTACCATCATTTTTTAGAGCGAGTGAATGATTATACCCTGCACTCACTTTAGACCAACTACCCGAATCAATTAATACAGGCGAATCTTTATCTATTTTTGTTCCATCACCTAATTGACCAAAGTCATTTCTTCCCCACGCATATAATTTAGAATCGCTATCTAATGCGAGTGTGTGATGATCTCCTAAATCAATTTGTGTCCAACTGTGAGGTTCATAAGCAGGCACTTCTGTAAATTCAAATAAAGAAGTATTACTTGATGGATCAAATCCTCTTTGATGTCTTCTCATATCACCTGCAACATATAAAGAAAAATCTGATTTAATCGCGGCTGAAGTATTTTCATTTGCAGATACTTGAATCCAACTATCTGAACCTAATTGTGTAAATGAATTAAGATTTGTTCCTACAACTTGAACTGGAGATGAACGATATCTAGATGTAGCAATATCTCCATATTTGTTATCATGACCTGGGCCAGGATTATGAAGAGGATATTTGTCATACCAATGATCTTGCATAAAGACTGAGTAAGCATGAGTGTTTTCGCTATCTCCCCACATGTAAAGATTATTGCTAGTATCAAAAGCTAATCTATGAAAATAATAAGATGGAGGTATGTAATCTGAATTCCATTGTTCATCATATTGGTTAGGGAAAGGTTGTGGTTCTCTATAATAATCTGCTGTATTAGTACCTAAAACTCCTTTGTCATTATAACCAGTAGCAAATATTTGATTTGCTGAAGTAGTAAAGTGTGTTCCTACTCTAGTCAGGTAGAAGTTTTTATATTCTTCTGCTCCTTTAGAACTAATTAAAACAGGTTGAGATTTATCAATAGTGTCTCCTGTTGCACCAGTTCCGTATGTATTATCTCCTACAAAATAAATTTCATTATTTGTAGCTTTAAGCATTAAACTTCCATGATACCCAACATAGAAAGCTCTTTGTGCCCTATCTCCTGATACATAAGAAAAACTTCCAGGTATTTGAACAGGTGATGACCTTGCAACTACATCATTCTGACCTAGTTGTCCTTTTCCGTTTAATCCCCACACATATAGTTGTGCAGTATTTGTGATTGCTTGACCACCTGAATTGCCAGCAAACACTTTACTCCATTTTTGTCCAGCAGGTGCAGGTATTTGAACAGGTTGTGATTTATGATTTCCTACAGGTTCATTTTGAGCAGATTGGCCGTATGTATTTTCTCCTAGATAATTAAGTTCACCGTTAGCAGTTAACATATAATTACTTCCGTAAATGGAAGCACCACTAACATAATTATTAGCAGAATCAATTTGAACTGGAGAAGAATAGTGTATTGTATTGTTTTGCCCAAAGACTCCAAAATCATTTCTTCCCCAACCCCAGAGTTTTTGATTATCATCAATAGCAAATGCATTTTGATGACCATTATACAAAAACGTAAATGATTTGTCAGCCATGATTTGTACAGGCCAACTTCTAGCTTTTTTATCTCCTTGTCCTAAGTCTCCATACTCATTATGACCCCAACCCCATATTTGACCATGCGTATCTAGAAAAAATGTACCTCTATGAGAATTAGATGCTATTTTCATAGGTACTTCAAATTTTGATTTGTTAGCAATTGGGTCTAATCCTAATTGTCCAAAATAATTTGAACCTAAGCCCCACATTGTACCATCTTCTTTAAGTGCTAATAGATGATCTCTTCCTACTGCAACTTGTGTCCACGCACCAGAATCTAATTGTGTCGGTGAAGTAAATCTTGTTAGTTCATTATCAAGAGGTTCGCTAGGATAAAAGTTTGTTATACCAGTCAAAGAGCCATGATTTTCAGGTGCTGAAAAATGTCTCTTCTCACTAGGTGCTTCTCCCCAAACCCAAAGTGTTCCGTCTTGCTTAATACCAGCGGACCATCTTCCATTGCCTCTAACTTGTTTAAAGTTATCAGTTGTTATTTGAACTGGAGAAGACCTGTGAACTTGTGTTGAATCACCTAGATTAAAAGACTCATTAGAACCCCACGCAAAAAGTGGTCCGGGAGTTTCGGCATCGCTAGGTTGAATTGTGAGTAAGGCTCGTCTTAACATAAAATATATTTAGTCAAAAAAATTAAGATTCTGAGTCAAGAGTTGGCCATGTTATATTAAAAGGATCTGATTGTTTTGTAATATCTGCTAAAGATTGCATATATGCATCTAGTTTGGCTATATCGTCGGTAGGAGTTTTTTCAAGTCTAGTTTCTCTCTCATACCTCAAGACTCTCCAATCAGCATCTTTCATAAGCCTATCTCTTGCTTCTCTTACATGTTTCCATTGATAAGCAATATCATCTTCAGTAGGTCCTGATTCAGTAAGTTCATAGTTTGTAAAAAACTGCTGATTTGGTAAATTTTTAGTAATTAAAGTTTTTGACTCTACAACTTTTCCGTCAACTAATGTATGAGTAACATTCCCTTGTTTAAATTTTGTCTTGTCATATTCTTGCGTTGAATGTTGTATCTTTTGCCAACCTAAAGAGTTTAAAGTACTAGTATCTTCCTGAAGTGCATCAAAGTTACTATAGTTTCTCCAAGTTTTAGGCAAACTATCATAAACACCTGTTATCTTATTATCTTCTACTAATGCATATTTTGCCATCTTATTACCTTTTACTTAAAAATATAGATTTTGTCCTGAAACAAATGATCTCCAGTTTGTTCCATTATTTGTGGTGAAAAAAGTAAATACATCAACTCTTCCACTATCTGATGTTAAAGCTGGTGCAGTATTCCCTGGCCATGTAAAAGCTGAAGGCCAAGCAATTGTTCTTGCTGTGCCATCTGCGGTTGTCTCAAGAATAAATCCTACAGCTTGATTGGCCGCAACTGATGGGTAATTTGAAAATGTAATATTTGTAATATTTTCATCTAGTGTAACTTTAAAAATAGAAGCTGATGCTAAATCTATTGCTAAAGTTCCTGATGAAATATTTACTGTCGCAACTTTTTCAGAGTAGCTACCAAAGAAGTTTGCTACATCATCAACATTTACATAGTTAATAGTTGCCGTATTTGAAGAAAGACTGTTTGCTCCAAATACATCAAAACCTGCTATTCTATTTTCTACGTTTGCAAAACCTGAAATGTAAACGCTCTTGTTAGTTTCTATTTGATTATTTGAAGATGAATATAGAACATTAGCTAAAGCACCGCCTATTACAAGCCCTGAGCCGTCTGCGGCTGCCGCATTTCCGGCATTTGAATCGACTACTAGCTTACCTGCATATAAATTTGCGTGGTCCCCTTGGACTTCTAAACTTGATTTAACAACAACTTTTCCAGCATTAACCCCTGACGTACTTTGTAAACTATCTTTTACAATAAACACATTCGCAGTTTGTTGATCCATTTCAACATTTGCAAGTCTAAATGAAGAATCTGTTGTTGATATTGTTGTTACATTAACCGTACTAGGAGTATAGTTATCAAAAAATTTAAATATACCTGAGTCTGAAGCATCTCTGAATAAGCCAGCATGTCTGCTAGAACCATCATTATAATGAACTACAAAACCTCCGTCAAAAGTATCAGCTATATTATTGTTTGCTAATTGAATTAGTGGGTCATCAACTATAAATGTATTTGCAGAAAATGATAATGTATTTCCACCTACAAGAAGATTTCCATCAACAACTAAGTTTGCAGTAAATTGGCCATCTCTAAAAATTACATTTGCTGTTGTTCCAACATCTTGTCCTACTGATACTGTTAAAGTGTTTGCTGTTACGGCACTAGTTACCCCTGTGCCTCCTGTAAATGTTAAAGAATCTGTTTCTACATTTATAAAATCTGTTCCAGTATCGCCTGCAATTGATAATCCGGGTAATCCAACATAATTAGTTGCATTTATAGTTCCAAGCGTAACTGTACCTGAACCACTTGCAATCTGATTTACAGTTAAAAGTGCCTCATTGTGAGAAGTACGAAATTGATTAAATGTGTTTGATAATTCTACATTAGCTATCGACATTGCTTGTAACCTTTATTAATAGTTTTTTTATTTCTTGTAACTCGTTACGAATTTCTGAAACTTCTTCTTTTACAGAATTTAATTCTAATACAGAAAACCTATTTTTTTGTTTTTGTATTTTATATTTAAGCAAAGATGCAACGTCAGTATTTAGAATTGCTTTAGACGAATATTCTCTTTCAGTAAATCCTGATTGCGGCCTGTCAACTTTTATTTTATCAGGTATCATCATGCTAGTGCCATTGCCCTTAAATTCTTAACTTTTGTAGTTTTTGATTCATTGTCAGATATGAATACAACTTTTATTGCGAATTGCTTAAATCCTGTATATGTACTTCCATCAGGTCTAGTATATTGAACAGTATCACTTAATGATTTAAATGCATCTTGTGCCGATGCTGTGCTTCCAAAAGCAGTAGTAACTGTTAGAGATGTATTATTATTAATTGTTGCAACAACTCTTTCTTCTCTTGCTGTTCCTACTTGTATTGTATCTCCTATCTTTAATTGCTCTAAGAATGCTGTTCCAGTTCCACTAACAGTAATCGTTCCATTTATAGCTACATTTCCTGAAAGTAAAGTTGTTCCTCCTGTTTTTGATGTGGTAGAGATAACGTATTTTTCTTCAGTAAATAATTCTTTATCTTCACTAAATCTTTTAGTACCAGTTAAAGACATCTCTTTGTAAAATTTATCATCAAAATTTTCAGTATCACTTTCATTCAATACTTTGTAATAAACTTTTATATCAGTTCCAGAAGGTCTGTTTGTATCAAGATAAACAACTAAATCTTCTGCTTCAAACCCGTCGTTTAAGGTAACTCTTCTCGTAACATATCTTGATTCGGAAATATAAGGCCCTGTAGGATTCTCTTCATTTTGCCTTGATATAGATTGACTTACACCATTAGATGATGTAAAGTTATTTTTAACAGTTAGTGAAGTGTTATTTGCTATTGAAGTAACCTGTCTAAATTGTGTAGAATCAAATTTAATATATTCTCCAGCTTGAACTTCATTAACAAATAAAGTGCCTGTTCCAGTAACAATATTTGATCCACCTGAATATGTAACTGTACCCGTCAAAGAATTTGACGTAGAATTATTAATTTGTATATCTTCTAATATAGTGTGTATTCTTTCTAAATCAATATAAGGAGTGATGTAAGTATCTCCCGTAGATAAGAATGCTTTTAGATTAAATGACTTAAACCCATTTGTTGTTTCAATTGATGTATTAGAAAATTGCTTCATAGCTGTCTCTTGAATTCTTTCACGATTCTTAATTCTAAAGAAACTTCCTACAGCATAAGATGAATCCGCATTTCTACTTTCATATGTGATAGTAGTGCTAGGAATTTGTACATCTTCTGCATTAACTGTGAATGCACTATATGGGTAATTAGTTCCAGAGAAAGACTTATTCTCAAATATAGCTGTACCTAAAGCCGTTGTTGAATATTTTGCTAATCTCATTATGAACTTTAAATCCTGATTTTGTCTTGGTGTCCAAGTATAGTCATCAGAAGATGTAAATAAAACTCCTGCGGCTGGTTGCTTGTCTATTCTAACTGGAGAATCTGAATTTGTAATATCTAATCCGCCTATCTCAGCAGTCCAAACTTGGAAATCTGTAGAGTTTCCATCAGGCTTTAAACAAAACACATAATTTCTTCCAGGTAGTAAATACACAGGTGATTCAAATGTAAATGTTGTAGCAGTAGAACTTGTAGAACTTACATTAATATCTGAATTTTGTAGTCTTATTGATGAGCCTCCTATAACTTTCTGTGTAGGAAACCCAAAGTCCATTTCTCTAATTTGCAATACAACACCTAAATTAGAATCTGAAGATTTTGCTTTAAAGAAAACATCAATTGATGTTAAAAATATTCCGTTAAGATATGATGCTTCATCAACATAAAAACTTTGTGCGAGAGGATCACTTCTTGTAGGAGGTGCAACCACACCAGTTTGAACTCTAGAATCTGTGAATTGTAAACTTCTTGTTTGTCTACCTACACTTGTTCTTAGATTTGCATCATCAAAATTAACATCTAAAGGTCTTGAATTAATTACATCTCGACTTTTAACTAAAGAAAGTCCTGATGATAAGATAGATGTTTTTGAGAATGTTGATGTGTCTGAATTTGTATTTGTAGAACTATCGGTTAACTTAAATTCTCTCTGACCAGTTCTAAATGTATTTGCAGGAACAGTAAATACTCCTAAGACCTCTCCATTGTCTGCTCTTAAACTTCCTGTGCTTAATACTCTAAACTTTGAAGTATCTGTAGGTAAAAATCCATCAACGTCCAAAGTATCAAACAAATCTTGAATTGTAGTAGAACCTACCAACTCAATTTGTTTACAATTTGATGTAACATTAACATCATCAAAAAATGCAAATATTGGAGAACCGTCTTTAAGTCCTGTTGACTTAAAGATGAAATCTCTTGTTCTCATTTCAAAAGATACAGAAACGTCAACAACTCTATCTACTTCTATATTCTTAGGACCGTCTGTATCTGGATTGATTCCTGCTCTTTGAAAACTTAATTCTTGAGTTGTGGTAGTTGCTGTTCTTGTTACAGTAAATATATCAGCACCAACTTGTCCTGTTGTAACTCCTCTTTCAGTAGAGAGAACATCTTGAGATGTTTCAGGAGTTCCTGACCAGAATTGTTGCAAAGGATTACCTTCCATGTTCCAAGCATTAGCTAATGATCTCCAATTATCATTTAGCTGTGCAAAGTCAACAACAAAATTATTATCAGGATCATTAACTGTATTGACCCAGTTATCAGTTGTCGGGAAAGTTTGTAGGTCACCAATAAATGTAAATGTCAATTCTTGTGCTAAGTTTATACTCGCTGAAGCAAAAGGTTGAGATTGAAATATTTCTATTGATGAAGGAGTCAGCATTAACTTATTACCAACATATCTGGTAACATTGCTAGAACCTGCAGTTAAAAACGATAAAGGATATTGTCTATCTTTTGTTGCAAATGCCGATAGTGTTTTTTCTCTTCTGTCTATTGATGCCTGATATTGGGAATTATTTACATCTGCTATATTAAATCCTGTAAATGGGTCTACCAGTATTCCATTTTTAAATCTTTCTAATCCTTCATTATCAAGAATAGTTTTACCACTGGCTTCTCTTTCCAATTCACTTAAAGCTGTTAAAAATTCTAACTTATTAACTCGCTCTTCTAGTTTAGCAATATCTCCCATACGGAAACGCTTATTCTTAAATAACTTTATACCTACATCTTTAGGTTGTGAGGGAAAAGCTGGCATATCTATTTCAGCTATATCTAAAGTGTCTGGAATAGATTGAGGAGCAACTGGTTTTGGATATCCAGGAGAGCCGTCGTTTACACCAAAGTTTCCTTGACCATCTAAGAATAATTTAGAAACTCTTCCTTTAAAGTGAATTAAATCCGCATCAAAATCTGATCCTGGTGTTGGGTGATGTAATCCGCCTGTCGGAACAGCATAAGCACCACTATCCTCGTCAGTAAGTGCTGGATTTATTCCTGCCGTGTTTGCTGATTTTATTGGTCTAAAGTCTATACAATCTCTTAAATTAAATAATGTGCCTGTACTTACTGAAGTGTAAGTTGGTATGTTAGCTGTGCTTATTGTAGTTGTAGATGTTGTTGTATCATCTACAGGATATGAATCTACAGATAGATAACCTAAACCTTGTGTAGTATCATGAGAAAAATGATCGAATACAGCTAAAAGTCTACCTGTTGGAGTTACACCTACGTTTGGTATAATTCTACCATGCTCATATGAATTATCTCTTTGACCATTATCCAAAGTATAATTAGAAGTTACGTTTGTAGAACTTGTATTTGCTGGAGTTGAAAAGTCAGGCGACTGATAAACAGCGTGTAATTGGTAAATGTCTGAATATCCTAATCCATATGGTTCACTTGTACTAGAGTATGGTGATGTGCTAGGATTTATATGCGTATTTCTTTGATAATTTAAAACTTTATTAGTTTCTCTTGCATTCGCTCTGTCCATTGTAGCAACAACTTTAGCTGTAAACGTAGCAGGTTCTTTTACATCAATCTGTATCGTGCCTGGCGATGAAACATTAATTGTTCTAGTTGCACCGTCACCTCCGTTACCAGAAAGAAATAAAGACTTTCCTGCGGGCAAGACTTTTGTAAATGAGGCACCTGAAGCACCTCCTGTATGATTACCTGTAAGAGTTAGTGATGTATCATTTGTAATTGAAGCGATTGTAACTTGTTCGCTATTAACAGCTAAAACATCTCCGACATTTAATTGAGTTGTAAATGAAGATCCCGAACCTGTAACTGAACCTGAACCTGCTCCTACACTTAATGTTCCTGTTAAACTAGAAGTGGCTACGTTTGCTCCAGAATTATTTACAATCACCTTATAGTTTTGATTTTTTTGAGTGGTAGATAAAATACCTGTACCCACAAATGTTTCATTTGAATCTGTAGATGAAATTGTTGCTATACCATCTGTAAATGTTACAGGAAATTCTTTTCTAAATCTAAATCCAGTTTCAACATTACCACTTGAGTCTCTAAGTTCTTTCAAATTTGTGTAAGGCAATTTAAATACTGCTTTATTAAATGCCTGTTCTTGTAAGACTGCATTTCCTGTTGCACTTAAAACTATATCAGCAAATCTATTTGGTGTGGCTGAATCATAAATTGAACGAACATCTTCAAATGACTCACCGCTATCCATAAGAATGTCATACAAATACAAATGATATTTTGCACTTGAAGTTCCAGGAGTGCCACTTACAAATTCAATTGCCTTAACTCTTGCAGTTCCTATCTCACTTCCTGGCGCCGATGTAGTTGACCATGTTTCATTTGTAACTGCTTGTGCAACTGTATCTCTAAGAGAGATTGTCGTACTTGAAGAAAAGTCAAAAGATCCAACAACTTCGTTTACTTCTATATAACTTCCAGAGTTAATTTGTGTTTTTGATTGCTCTACATGTTTAGTGTCTAAACCTTTTGTTAAATTTACACTTTGTTTTGTAATAAATTCATTTCTGAAACCATTGACATATGCTACAAAAGGATCAACTTCTAATAAAAGTAAATCATTGTTTCCACCATCTGCGGTTGAGAATCTACCTCGATTCGCACCTTGCAATAAGTGTTCTCTTACATTTACCCTCGGATCAGAAATTGTATAGTTTCCTGATTCCTCAAAAGTTCTTTTAGCAATAACTTCTTCTAATCTACTATCTAATCCTGTAGATGCTCTTTTTTGAGAAATTCCATTTTCTACAACATTCAAAGTTATAAATTCAGATTCGTCAGTATTTGCACCAAGAACAAGTTTTGTTAAAGTTAAATCTATCTTAAATCTATCAGCACCAGGAGCCTGAAAGTTTGGAGTTCCTTGTGCATTATCTAAAAGAGATGAATCTGAAATAGAATCAATAAATGTTTTAGTTGGAACTAATCCTATTTTATATGATGGTGTGTTTTTATATTTGTCAAGTATAATAGAAGAATTTGAATTTTTAACAAAATGGTCAGCTATCCATATTGTGCCACTACCTATCGTGAACTTTGAGCCTTTTGTCGTTATCGTTTCGGTAGAAAGGCCTGCATTTGATACATGCCTTACTGCATCTGATGTAGCGTTAGCAAACGATCTACCTGTTGTGTTTGCTGTGAAAATTGTTTCAGAGTTTGCAAAAGTTGTATTCGCTCTTCTATCATCAACACCTGTAATGTTTATTACACTTGCAGAACCAGTAGAAAGAATTGTATTCGCTGTTCCTGTTGTTACAACACCGCCTTGAACATTTCCTATGAATATTTTATTTGTACTGGCATCAAAGGCTCTGATTGTTCCTGTATTTGCTACTGCTGTATTTGAAGTTCCTGAATCAAAGAATACAGTATTTCCTACAGTTAGAGATGTAGATACTGTATTACATGTTAAGACAACAGCACCTGTCGTTAAATAATTTAAGTGAAGTGTTTTTGGGTCATTATCTTCGACATCAGAAACTAATCCTACAAATGCCTTTATTCCTGTATTTGCACCAATTATTTCTTTATTTAAAAAATTGCTAACGGCAACTTCAGAACCTGCATAAGTAGATTCTAGTTTTACGAATCGCAAATCTAAATCTAAATTTTGTTCGCACCCATCAACAATAGAACCTTGATTAAAGAAATAATTAGCAAATCTTTCAACTTGTTTTTGTTGAAGCGATTGCATTTGCGTAAGTTCTCTTGCCTGAACCGCTCGGCCAGGAACATAAAGAATTCTTACAAATTTTTTATCCTCGTCAAAGTCATCAAAGTACGGACTTGTATTAAAGTTTACACCACCTGGGTTTGTATTTGCCATTCGTTTTTATCCTAAAATTCTACTACGACTTTTACGTCTTCTATTTGATCTGTCGCTCTTGTGATTGCCACTCTATTTTCAACATATAATATATCTCCCGAATATGGTTCTAATCCAGGATTTGTTATTACTGAAATTGTAGCCGTAGTGTTTGAACTAGAACCTGTGATTGTAGCCCCGTTGGCAAAATTATAAATCATAGGTTTAGTTGTGAATAAAGTTGTATTTGAAGAATCATATTCAACAACAATAGCACTATTACCTCCTACTGTTACTGTTTCATCTTCTGTAAATCCTGTACCACTTACGCTCGTTAAAGCATACTTGAATGTTTGTCTATAAACAGAATCTCCTGCTCTATTAGTTGTTCCAAATAAAGTCGGATCTCTAATTAATCCTATTTGTCTTATCTCTGCATCTGTTGAAAAAGTTGATGATTCTGTTCCGTCTAATCTTGCATTTACCATTATAAATTTACCACCAAGTTCTTCGATAGCGTTTGAGCCATGACCACCTTTAGGTCCTATCACTACTATTCCTGTAGCGTTTGCTCCGCCCCCACCAGTTATTGAAACATTAGCTGAAGTATATCCTGATCCTACGTTTGCTATAGTAACGGCTGAGACGGCGCCTGCGGTAACTGTTGCTGTAGCAGTTGCACCGACTCCATCTCCTAAAATTGTTACTGTTGGAGTTGATGTATATCCTGTTCCTCCAGCAGAAACTTTAATAATATCAATTCCACCATCTACTGCGGCGGCTGATACTGTAGAGTTAGTTTTTACAGGCATGTAAGTTGATGTTAAGAATTTAAGAACATCTCCTGTAGAGATAGAGTAAATATATTTCCATTTATATCCATCAGCAGTCGTAAGAATTGATGTGCTTGTTCCTGTAGGTTTTACTGTAGATGCCACTCCGCCATTATTAAATAAACATTTGTAGACATTAAAGTCTTCAGTTAAAACATAAAAGTCATCATCTAGTAAATTTGTGTCTAAATCATCATAAGCATCATAAACTCTTCCTGACGACCAATCATATCTTTCAATAGCATGTGATACATCGGTTGTCTGAATTCTTTTAGCGGCGAACATATCTCGCCAAGGAACAAATTCTATATTTGCTGTAGAATTTGTAGGTGTTGGAGGAACAGCTTCATCAGGCCAAGCATATGGTTTTCCAACAAAGAAATACATCATTGTATTTGATGTTTCTGAAAACGCTTCAAAAAACTGTTCTGCGTTGTGAACTCTAAATTTACTTGTAGCTATTGCTCCCATTTTCTTTTCCTATGTTGTTTTTTTCAAATTATCTCTATTTATTTATATCACTTCTTTGCGGGCTACCGCATTCGTGTATAATAAACTTGTAGGAATATTTATTCCTATATGCTGATTGTTTGCAACACTTAAAACTTTAAGTTTTTCATTAGATACGACAATAAAGTCGCCTACATTAAAGTCTGTTGTAAATGATGTGCCTGATCCAACTAAATTAGCTGTAGTGGCATCAGAAGTTACTGTTCCTGATATTGGTTGTTGTTTTACAATATTCGCAACAGCAAGAGTTGTTCCGAAAGTAACTGTAGAATATGTTGCAATCGTAACATTTGCGTATGTTGATAGAAGTCTGCTACCCCATGTTTCTGAAGTAGATTGAATCCAATCTATAAACATAAATGCATTTGCCTCTGGCAAATCTTTTTCTATTTCTACTAATTGAGAACTTTGTAAAGATGCTGAAAATTCATGCTGAACAGTAAGAACATATTGACCTGCATTAGCAATAATAGGAGTTATCTCTGCCGCAAAATCAGGCGTAACATTGATTAAAGATTCAAGAAGAATTTCTCCAAACACTTCAAGACCAGCAGGGTGTATAGACTTTTTAAGTATTTCTTTGTAAACATTTAGCGTAAGACCTGAACGAATAACGTAAGAGAAGTCTTGATGAAATAATGAATCTTGTATAATCTTATTACTAATCTTACCATCATCAGTTAAGAACAATCCTTCCTGAATACCAGAACCTGCGACAGTTAAAGATACATTAGCGTTTCCGTCACCTTCTGAGGTAAGACTTGCATTAGCAGAGGTATAATTAACTCCGAAATCTGAAAAACTTATTGCTCTGATAGATCCTATACCTATAGAATTATTAGTTGAATCTACAGTTACATTTGCTCCTACACCTTGAATGTTGTTTGCAGTAATTACACCGCTTGAACCTGTAGATGTAGAGATAGTTATTGATGGTAAATTAGCAGTTTCATAACCACTACCAAAATTAGTAAGTTCTATTCTAGATATCGCACCTAAAACATTCCAATCTTCATTCTTAATAATATCAAAGTATGTTCCATCTTGTATCATTCTATCACCATCTTCAAACAGAAAATCGTAAGATGTGCTTTCTGTTACTGATGCGACTTGTCCAGCGGCTCCAGTTCCTGAACCTCCTGTAAATGTAAGAGTATTTCCTACTCCATAATTAGTACCGCCTGATAAAATCGTACATAAATTTTCATGCAAAAGACCTATTGATTGAATTGTAGTATCAATTAAGGTTATTGTAGGATTCTTAAAATAACCAGAACCACGATTTCTAACACTAACTCCTGTGGTTGTTCCTACTGTATAGTTTGTTACTCCATCTGTAACAGTCCACGTGTTTGATATGTCAGTTACACGAACAGCAAAGTTTGTTCCTCCTGTTCCTGTATTGTTTATAGTAGCATCTGTATGAAGTCTGTAACCTTGTCCCTCTGTATTAACCGATATTGAGTTGATAGGTGCATTCTGTATCGAAGAAACTGTAGCGGCGGCGTCAGAGCCGTCTCCTGTTATTGTAAGAGCATCTCCTACTTCATATCCAGAACCTGCATCATTAATTGTTGCAGAAACGACCATTCCAAATAAAGTAGCTGTTAAACTA
>CETN01071040.1_pt1 | contig 16292 bp, 14 predicted proteins | sample 531301 | NCBI WGS metagenome assembly CETN01 (sample SAMEA2622656, study PRJEB7988) | marine metagenome | isolation source: saline water (ENVO:00002010), including
CCAAATACTGCTTCATAATTATCCCCAAACTCTAATGCTTGATCAGATACATCAAAGAGGAAACCACCAGCAGAATCAATAGCAACATCATCAGTAAATGTGCCACCTGTATTTAATATTACAGTACCATTGGCATCAGGTAAAGTGATGGTTCTATCATCTGTGGGGTCAGTGACAGTCAATGTTAGTTCATTGGTATCAGGTGTCGAACCCTCAAATTTTAAAACTTTACCAGTGTTAATATTGAATCCACTGTCAGTGACAAATGCAATATTACTATTGCCAATCAGAAGACCAACACTACCTAATCCGTTAAGAAAAGTTTGACCAACAGAATTTTGCACAAGTGCATATCCAGTTGTTGAGTTTCGATCAACATGACTAAACCCAGCTAAATCAGAAAATCCCATATTACCAATATGCGCCCTACCAATCTCAGCGGAAGCGTCTGTGTCTTTTGCTATATCTAATCCATCAGCTACTAACGTGCCTGTTACTGTTGCACCGCTTGATGTGGTTGCTAATTTCTTAGATCCATAATGATATAATTCTGCTGCGCCTGTCGATCCATCTGCTAAAAAATAAGTGGCTGTGCCACCACTTCCATCATCAGTTTTTATGACCACATCTGCGTCGTTTGCTTTATTAGTAATTCGTAAATCGCCAGTTTCATTAGCAATCGCAGTACTAGTGCCATTATGAGATATATTTAAATCCCCACCAGTACCAAATGATGCTTGATAATTGTCACCAAACTTTAATTCTTTTTCTGATACATCAAAGAGGAAACCGCCAGCGGAGTCGACTGCAACATCACCAGTTGACGTTAACCCAGTCAACGTTCCAAGTGATGTAATATTTGTTTGTGCTGCATTCGTAACTGTGGCTGCAGTTCCACTTGCATTACCTGTTACGTTACCAATAAAAGAAGTAGCATTGATAGTTCTGTTTGCGTCAAATCTTTCTGATGCGTGATTATATTTAAAAGATGGTTTATTAGCAGTAATAGATGATCCACCCCAAATAATACCTGCACCTGCGAGTCCAGAACTATCAGCAGCACTATCTGCGATTGTAAAAGTTTTATCATTTACAGATACGTTGGTTGAATTAATTGTTGTGGTAGTTCCATCAACTGTTAAATTACCAAGAACTCTAAGAGTTCCAGTTGCATCACCAATGGTTGCTGGATCTATTATAAAAGTTGCTGGTCCACGTAATTGGTTAAATGTAGGATTAGCAGCAGAATCTAACGGCTGTGGTGCACGAATGTCACCTGTGCTGGTTGAATATGTTATACCATTTGATCCACTTAATGCATTTCTTGCTAAAATAACTAAGTTTGCAGAGTCGACCTGTATGTCATCAGCATTCGCTTTGATACCTTTACCACCAACTATGTCAAGTGTTCTAGTTGATGATATATCACCTCCACCTGTTAAACCTGCTCCTGCGGTTATTGACACTCCACTGTGTGCAACATGTTCATCAGCAACAAATCCTGATAAGTTGTCGTGTACTATTTGGCCATCATTAGATGTAATTACACCAGTTGTCGAATTATAACCAATACCTGTCCCGCCAGAAATAGCATTCTTTGCATCGGAATCAGCACGTGCAGTCGTAAAATAAAGATTAGTGCCTTCTGATAAATTAGAAGTTGATTTACTACTTAAATCTAAATTTGAGCCTGTTTGTAAGTTTACTCTTGCATCGGCTCTTCCTGTAGTAAAATAAAGATTAGATCCTTCGCTTAAATTAGCAGTTGATTTAGTTCCTAGTCTTTCGTCAAATGAAGAATCGAATCTGGCATCAAATGCGGAATCTGCTCTTGCTGTAGTATAATATAAATTATTACCTTCTGATAAATTAGTGGTTGATTTAGCACTGAATCCTGCATTGACTCTTGCGTCAGCTCTTCCTGAGGTAAAATAAAGATTTGATCCCTCAGATAAGTTTGAAGTGCTAAATGGATTCAAATTAATTGAATCTGTAAAATTACTTCCAGCAGAAGTAGAAACTGTCAATGCACCATTCGAAGAATCAAATGTAACTCCAGTCACACCTGCGATTGAAACATTTGATGCATTTGTAATTTGTCCTTTAGTATTGACTACGATCTGTGGCACTTGTGAAGCCGAACCATATGTTCCAGGAGTTACACTCGTATTTGTTAAACTAATAGTATCACTTGAGGAATCGTATGTAATGCCTGCACCACCAGCAAGTGCAGCACCTAAATCAGAATCGAAGTTTGCTTTAGTGTAAACTGTTTCAACATCAATAGCAAAAACACCAGTATTAGGATTGTAGGATAAATCACCAGCCGCACTAAAAAACTTGCGGATTTGTGCTATAGATCCTCTCATATTTAAAGGTTTTGGTGCTCTGGTTGTTGGATCTACCACACCAAGACCACCATCACTATCTCTCAGTCGGATTGACCCAAGTACAATAGTGTCGCCACTTAAATATAGATCTTTAAATTTTTTGGTGGGAGATCCTAAATCAGAGGAGCTATCTGCAGCTGGTAGAATATCACCACTAACAGTTAAATTTACGAGTGTAGCACTATCTGTGTTTATAAATTTTTGTTGGTCAGAGTCAAATACAATAATTTGTTTTTCACTTTTATTAGTAATAGTAACATCATTAAGGGATGTAAAAGCCGCACCCGATCCAGTTACACTTCGAACTGGTGTACCTATTACGACTTTCTTTACAAAAGTTGTTTGTCCTGTTGTAGTGATTCGTACTGCCATATCTACCTCACTTCGTTACAGAAGGAGATACTTGCATACGACCCTCAAGTATTCGTTCTACGATTGTTGCTCCTGAACTATCAACAAAAGATAATTCTACATCATAAACGTATCTTCCAACTTTTAAAGCATTGGTTTGAGTATTTGTAAGAGATAGAGTTGTAACACCATTAGTCGCATTACTGATAATTGTGGTAAAATCAGTCGTATCTGAACTATCACTATTATAATTTTTTTTGAGTTTTGCGGTGACTGTATGACCTGTGATATTTTTTACAGCGTCATTTTTGTCTACTAAGTGTAGTTCAATCGCTACATCCGCACCTTGATCGATGGTAAATTCTTCGTATTGGGCCATGAAATACCTTTCGTAATTCTTTGTCGGACGTGCGATAACGCCCCTGCCGATTTACACTTATTTATAAAAAAATCATTTTGATAAAACTGTGATACAAGATTTATCATATAAAGAAGCAATATTTTTCCAAGAACAACTAGATCCAAAATATAATATACAATTTTGTATTAACTTTATTTTTTTAATTATTTCATCGGTAGTGGTAAAATTCCTTGTATCTTTTAGGTCATTTATTTTCAAATTACCATCAGTAATATTTTCAATCATATAAGATAATTCTCTATGTTTTTTATCTTTCGCAAGAGAAGTCTGTATGAAAGATATGCATATATTATCACCATTAGACTTAAATGGTTTTAAATAACCTTTCATATTCTTTTCATCACAATAGTTGTTCTGTGATAATAATTTCAAATATTCAAAATTTTGTTCATTGCCCAAAAATTTTTTATCAATAAAATCATTATGCATAGTGAACATATATTTGTAAACTGGTATTAAGAATAATATTTTTTTATATTTATCTTTCCATAATAAAGATGTGTCACCTTCGTAAAAGTGATCTATATAATATAAAATTTTTAATCCTGACCAAAGACTTTCAGAATACATATTATTCTCCAAAACGAAGATTGAATTTTTTTAGTTGCTCCTCAAGTGTCTTTTCACCATAATGTTCTAAGTCTACATAATATAATTGATTTGTTGTATCTTCGATAATAAAATTTTTTAATGCGTAATCATGAAATGTTTTTCTTTTACCATAATTATCTAATCTTAACACAAGGTCTTCCAATATTATTTGTCTATAATTATTTTTACTTGATTCATTTAATTGTATTCCTTTGATAAATTCTACATCAACAACGACTATATTGTCTTTTCTTTTTACAGAATAATCTGGTATCTTTATTCTATTGAAATTTTCTTTTTTTAATTCATTTAAATTTTTTTCATACTGCATTGCTAACATAATATGACGATATGGTCGTGAAGAATCAAAATTAAATGTTGTAATTTTCGTCAAAAGGAATGTATGAGTTTTGAAAGACTTTTTGTAATTTTTATAGATCATAAAAATATCTATATATAATTTTATGAATATAGTTTTGTTAAAGCATGGAAGTAAATATACCTCAAGTGATGTAAATAAGCAAGTAAAATCTTTAAAAAAATTTACAAACAATGATATTTTTTGCTTTACAGAAGATCCAAAAGGAGTTATAATAGATTGTATCGATATTCCTCGTAAACCAAAACTTGTAAGATGGTGGAATAAGATGCATTTATTCAGTAATAATTTTCCTCTAAATGGTAAGTGTGTTTTGTTTGATCTTGATATATTAGTAAATAAAAATCCTTTTGAGTATATCGAAAAAATAGATTGGAACTATCCAACTTTCATCAGACGTAAATCTAAAATGGAAAAATTTTTTCGAAAACACTCTTATGACACTGAATTAAATAGTTCGATACTTGCTTGGACATCACAGCATAATACTTACATATGGGATATATTTTCAAAAAATATAGATTATCATACTCGTAAGTATAAAGGAATCGATAGATTTTTTTGGCATGAAGATATAGAGTGGAGACAGTTTGATCATGGAATATCTAACACCATTGATTTACAGAAAGATAATTGATACTATCTCATTTATCTACAATAAATCAGGAACTGATCCTGATATCGATTTATTTCGTTTCAAAGATGTTCTTGACTCTTTTAGCGAAGGACAGTTCGAAAGTAAAATATGGGCTATCGAAGAATTAAATAAGTTTATATCCGATCAGTATAATGAGTGTTTCATAATAGGTGGATGGCATGGATTATTCTCACATCTTCTTTCAGAGTCAGGATTTAAAAATAAAATTGTAAATTCTGAGTTAGATCTAACATGTCATATGATTGCAAAAAAATTAAAGATTTATGACAATATATCTTTTCGTCATGGTAACGGCATAGATCTATTCAGTGAGTATAATTACAATGATAAGATAGTTGTTTGTACAGCATGTGAACATATTGATGAAGATGATTTGAATCTCATCATAGAATTAAAAAAACCTAAAATGCTAATGTGTTTACAATCTAACAATTATTATGAGATTGATAGTCATATTAATTGTAAAGATAGTTTAGAAAATTTTGTGTCAAGTTTACCACTCAAAAATATTTTATATTCAGGACAAAAAAATTATAAAAATAAATATGATAGATTTATGGTTATAGGAAAATAATGTACTTTATCTCAGCACCATTTGGAAATTATGTTAAACCTAAAAAAGCGATAAGTGTTACAGGCACTTGGACATTGAATCCTAGATCTGGTAGATTTCTACAAATAATTAAAACTTTGAGATATACTAAACAGGGTTGGTGTAATAAACTTGGATTAAGAAATAAAGGAATAAAAAACGGATTACTAAAAACAAAAGAATCAGAGGTCTTAAGCATAGCTGCTATTGATAAAGATGATTGGGTTCATTTTCTACAATTACTTAATCAAAATCAAAATATCGAGTTAAATATTAGTTGCCCAAACTTAGACTCTCATGAGGACACTACAACATGGGAAGCATTTTATAATTTTCCATATTACATTTATAGCAGATGGTGTATAGTAAAAGTTCCACCAACCATTTCATTCAACTTTATAGATAAACTGATTGACAGAGGATTCACTCAAATCCATGCTAGTAATACCTTATCTACAAGTAAAGGTGGATTGAGTGGTAAAGTTTTAATGCCTTATACTTTAAAACTAGTTGAGTATACAAAAAATAAATATCCAAATGTGGAGTTTATAGCAGGTGGTGGAGTATCGAGTCGTTCTGATGCTGAAAGATACTTAAATGCTGGAGCAGATCATATTAGTCTTGGCACAATCTGTTTTACACCTTGGAAAATTTTTAAGATAATAGAATGAAAAGAGTCATCTTTAGTTTATACATTGATATACCAGAGATGGAGTTAGACTCACAACCCCCATATCCTGGAGAGGAGATATCAAAGACGATCAGGACTAAACAAGTATTTCAAGATAATTATGATTTCTTAAAAACTCGGCAGTCTTTATATGCTGAAAAATGCAAAACAGATTATATTTTATACGAGTATGAGCAAGAATATATCGATTATAAAAACTCATTTAATAAAAAATATCCTTTCATTACAACTTACAATATTGTAAATTTTTATAAAATAAAAAAATTATACGACTTATCTGAAATTTATGATGAGATTTTATATTTGGATTTTGATGTAGTTCCAGCAACATCACTCAATTTTTTTGACTCAATAGATTTTTCAAAAGGGATTGCGATATCAGATAACTTTGAATCAAGAGAATATTCTGATAGAAAAAATTTCACTCTTGATTATTTAATCAGAAAAAGTGTAATTATGAATGAGCAGGGACAGATTCCTTCTAATAGATCACCTAATGCAAAATATTGGAATACATTGGCATTGAATTATATAAATCTTGGTTCTACATCATCACGATCATACAATACAGGAATAATTGGATGCACATCTGACCAACTTAATGAATTATCTTATTGGAGAAACTTCGATACTGTGATTGCACAAATGAAAGAGTTGATGGACGATGACTTTTTTCCGGATCATATTCGCAAATGTTTTGGGTATGATAATGAAACAATCTGGGGACACAAAGTCGAAATAAATAATGTGAGAACTCAAGAACTTTATAAAAACTGGCATTTTAGAATGTGGAAACAAAATGACATACCAGACTATGTGAATTTTATACATGTTATCGATAAAAATTTTGATAAAGTAAAACAGTGGTTGATAGATCATGAAAAGATTAATTTATAGTTTATATAAAGAAGATATCGAAAATCATCAATCATCAGGTGATTATAAAAAGAGTCAGTTCAAAAAATATAAAAATCAAATAGAGCGATCACAAAAAAATTATGCCGATATTTGTGGTGCCGATTATATGTTGCTAGATCCAACAAATACCAACTATGATAAAATACAAATAGAAAAATTATTATTGCTTGAAGACTTCGTAAAAACTTATGACGAAGTTCTTTATTTGGATTTTGATGTTATACCTGTCACTGACGTTTCATTCTTTGAAAGATTTGATTTAAATTATCTTTGCTTTCATGAAGTTGTAAAAGATATGTTATCGATACAGTATGAAAAACTGAAAAACGATGTGAATTTTACTAAGTTTTCAAGTGCTATGAGACTTTTTACACCAATGAATCCATTCGTAAAAATGGCAGCAAAAAATGCTATGTTGATGTTAGATAATATTATGGGAAGAGAGACTATAATTAACACTGGTGTTGTAGGTGGAAATAAACATAGTATAGGATTGTTGAAACTAAAAGATAAATTAAATATGATAAATGAAAAACTGGAGGAGGCGAGAGAAGATAATATCTATCCCGATAATATATCAGACATGTTTTTTCAAAATAATGAAACATACATGAGTTATCTTGTAGAGAGATTTAATTTACCATATCAGGAGATAGGACAACAATGGAATTATGTATTATATACTGAAGAAGATTATCCTCATTCTAATAATCATTTTTTACATTATATCTCAAAACATTTTCACTGCTGTTTTGATTCTTCGTGAATCTGTATTGCGTATTTCATCGCCTCTATGGCATCTTTACTTTTTCTTAATCTTTTCTTCAACTGATAATTTTTAGAGTCTTTGATTGTTTCTATATTTTCAAATAATTTTAATTTAAATAAAAATAATCTTTCTTTTTCCTCTTCACCTTTATCAGAAAATAAAAAGTTTGCCATGTCTTGATAAAATTCAGGATTGAGATCACCATTATAGATTAATCCCTCTTTTTGAGCAAGATCTAAAACAAATTTCTCATACCCTTTTCTATATTGTCTTTCATAATTAACAGTATACTCATAGATATCATCTATCGTAGTGTGATCGAGAAGTTCTTTATATTGCACATTGTTATCTTTTGCTTCCATATATTGGTTGCGAATAACTGTTTCGTCAGAATCGTCTTGCCATTCTGCTAATATCGTGGTTCTATCGCTGTTTAAAAATCTTGCGTTGAGAAGAGTATGTCCTTGCATTTTTACTTCCTATAAATTTTTAATGTATATGTTGTTTCTGTCTCAGCAGATCCTGTAGGCATATTTTGTGACTTGTAAGTATCTCCGTCCTGATCATTGATTCTAACACTAGCATCAAGAGTCGTATCAACCATTGCGTCTCCACGTGTTTGAGGTGTGCTTACATTATCAGATATTGATCCTGCATCGACTCCACTACCTTCTACATCGTATCTAATTCTATAATTAGTTCTTGAAGATGCAGAGTGAAATAATAAGTTTTCTAAAAGTGTATCAAAATCACTTGCACTATATTGCACAAAATCTTGATTCGTATCTGTCTTGATCGGTAAAACGATTGTTGGAGTTGAGAAAGCAGTTCCCTGATTCGTTCGATACAAATAATAATTTTGTATGGTGAGTGGTTGATCCACATTACTTAGATTTAATATTTCTTGAGTACTTGATCCAGTCGCACCACCATGAACTGCTGCAGCATTAAATCTTTGATCTGTAAATACAGGATTCGCATTTACAAGTGTATGATTTGATAAACTTGAAGACTCAGTTGATATCCTATATGTACCATCACGATCATTACCATCTATCAATAAATCGATTGCTGCATTAATAAAAGTGTCGTACATGTCATCACGAGTCATCGCACGAAAAACAGAAGTGCTTTCACGATAGAGAGGAAATGCTACATTATTAGTATCTGCTGGTTCGCTAGGAGAACCATCACTAGTTGACATCGCAATATAATCGTAGGTGGTCGAGGCACCACCATCATTAACTGCACCAGGAGAGTTATTACTAAATCTCGTGCTGTTAGATGCTTGAGTTCCTGCAGTATCTCTTGTATCTAACATTCTTCGGATGTCAGTTCCTGAATTACTTGCGTCATATGTGAGATTAACAGGTCGACTTGAACCACCGAAAAGAAACACACATCTTTGCTGAACAGCGAGTATCTGCGCTGCAGACATATCTCTAATCGATGTTCCGTCCAGATAGACAGGTGTGCGTGCGGTCATTATAAAGTTCCATCAGTATTACTTGTCGATAAAATATATCCAGCGAGGACTGTAGTTCCTGCTGAATTTTTGATTGCTAAAGATTTTAAATGAGAAAGTGAACCTGCACCATCTAATTTAATTGTACTAAATTCTGCGGAGTCAATAGTCAGTTTTGTCGCATTAAAATTAACACTGGTCAAGTTTGTTATTGTAGCAGAGTCTATATTAGCAGAGTCTGCATGGAATCCTCTCACATCAAGAACATTACCTTGTGTGTTGAAAAATGTTTCTACTTGTGCAGCAATCTCTGCTTCTGTGTCTATTGCTATAACTTTTGTGTTGATCTCATTTATCGCAGCAACTAAATTAGTTTTTGTAGATGTTCCAAGTGATGCTTTGTCACCTAAATCAGATGAAACTGTATTCGTTTTAGTTACGAGTGTTGATATAGGATCTGATAAATTGACTACTGTTACTGCCATTAGATTCTCTCTGCTATCTTATTAAGTAAACTTTTGATCTCATCGATATCTTTTTTGATATCATCGACATCATCTTTCATTACTTCAAATTCTAATTCTTTTTCTTTTCTTAATCGTTTTCTTTCACGTGCAGTCTCTGCCTCACTTTTATTTATATTTAACACCACACCTGTTCTTGTATCACGAACGAAGTTATTATGACCTTCAACTTTTAAATAATTTTTCATTATGTTGTCATCGCTATTACTCTAAGACTTTGGAATGTAGGAGCGACTGCTATATTAGTCGATTTTATAACTATTTTTATTTGAAACTGAGTGAAAGGAACTAAATCTCCACCGATACCACCAGCAAGATATTCATAATCTCTAAATGTTCCACGATCATTATCTATCGGATTATTGGTTGTCTCTGCTTGAAGAACGAATGGTTGATCAGATAACAACTCATCTGTTTTTGCTGTTCTGAAGTATAAATCAAATGATGTATTTTCAGGTCTATTAGCAGCAAGCATTATTTTTAATCCAACTGCTTCTTCCTCAAGTTGTATTGGTGCACTAATATGTTTTGATGCAGATGAACTACCTGCTGCTCGAGTCTCATCAACAAAGTTAATCGGAACAGTTTGTGTAGTTGAAGATCCAACAACTTTCACTTGATCGTCTACTTGAAATGATATCGCTGTAAAAGAAGTTCTTTGAAGATCTATCATAGGTGCAACATTCGAATCATCTGTTGCCATGGTAACTTGTACTTGAACAGTTCCATCTGCTGAAAGGTTAGCACTATCAGCAACTGAATTATTCAGTATAACAAATGGTGTTTGTGACTCGTTATCGGTGTTCAAAGAGAGAGAAGAAAAAGTTGTATCTTTTGAATATCTAAGTGTTCTGGTGCTACTTCCGTAATTTGTTTCTGTTAAATTTTTAGTGATAGTTGGTTTGATACCTGCAGATATGACAGTTGCATTAGGTAATAGAACTTCAACATTCGGATGTGCAATGCTATAAGGAATATTTTTATCGCATAACACAGCATTACCACCTGCTGTTCCGAAACCAATAGCACTATCGAAAACATCTATTTTAAATCCAGAAAAATCTACTGAACTATCTCCTTTGAAACCACTAGTGGCATGAGCAATAACTCTATGTGCACCATTAATTTTTGCTGCAGCTATCCCACCGACAGTTCCACTACCACTTATATTTACTATGTCATTAGGTTGTAAACCATGATTTGGATGATTTATAGTTAATACAGTTGAACCTGAATCAAATGAAATAGGATTAGGATCTAGCAACTTTTGAGGAACGGATGTATTTTTGAGTGTGACGATTCCTGATGTATGTTTAAATCTTGCTTTTTTTATTTTAAAAGAAAGATCTGTATCTTGTGCAGCAGTAAAAGTTGCAGCATTTTGACTGAAGAATAAACTACCATTTGTTTGTTGTTTTGATATTCTTTCCTCGGTTGACCCGATTACAAATGTATCACCTTGAGCAGCAAATAATTTATAATCTGCAGTATTAGACGCAATAACAAAACAATAATCTGTAAGTCCATTTAAGAAAATAGGTTCTTCAAACTCAAAATTAGTGTGTGCAGATGCATCGGTTGATACTTTAATATCTGATGATTTTACAACTACCTCTGATCCAGGAATCATATTCGCCGATGAAGGGAAACCATTAACCATTGGTCTCAACTCAAGTTGAACTGGTAATTTCGGAGACTTTCCTATATTTTGAAAATATAATAAAATTTTTGTTATGTATATTCCGTTCTCTTCGTCAACATAAAATGATTGAGCGAGAGAATATTTATCTACTTCATATGCTAAGGATGTTGCTGTCATTTATTAATCCCACCTTTTCGCTCTTCTGATTCTATCTGTTATTCGTTTTGCTCTTCCAGCAGCAGTTAGATGACCACTTGAATTTCTCACTTTTATCATTCGTTTACCTGATCGAACGTATACACTTCTATCCCTATCTTTTTTATCTCTTCTATTATTACTGACTCTTGGTTTTGGTTTAGGAGCAATTTTTTGTCGTTTTAGTGTTAATACTCGAGTTGACTTTACAGTCTCTTCAACAGTTTCGATTAATCCTGCTGATGTAAAAGCAGCAGTTGCAGTTGATTGTGCTTGATCTCTGTTAAATTTAGTAACATCTAGTAGAACTAATTCTTTTGTTCCTGTCTTAAATGTTTGTGCCTTAATGAAGAAACTTCCTTCTATCGCACCATCTGAGTCCGAAACAAGGATACTTGCTCCTTCGGGGTGTGATGTTATACTTTTCTTTGTGTTTCCGTAGTCAGTTTGATCATCAGCATACCTAACAAATGTTTCCTCTCTTACAAATGAAGTCACTGATGTTTCATCAAAATATGCAAAATGTTGAGTATTAGGTCTTAGTGCCTCTGCCTTGAAATATATTTTCTTCTGTCTCATAAATGGAATCAGTGCAGTGTCTACTACTTTTGTTCCTATTACTTCTCTAATTTTTTCGTCTGTTACTACTTTATTGAAAATACTATTTTTAGCATTATTAGTTCTAGATCCGACTTTCAAGTCTCCTAATTCTTTACCACCCCAGTTCCACTCATGATTATTCCATAAGTATGCCTGTTTAGTATCAAGTTGAAGACCACCATCAACAACTTTACCTGTTCTTGTTATAGTATCTCTCCACTCATCAGAACTTGGTGATAGTTTCATAGTTCCTCTGAACTGAGCGAAATCAAATGGATTTAATATGATTGCTGTACTTGCCTTTGATGCATCAATAAAATCAGCAGAATCAAAGTCGATATAAAGATTATCACCTTTCTTAATGATATTCGTTGAGTTTGATGAATCCCATATTAATCTAACATTATCCTCATTAAAAGCAGGATGTAAGAAGGATGCAAAAGGATCTAAGGATGCTGCATAATCCTCATCATCTGTTGCAGATAATAGTTGGTTTTCAAAATTATCTACAAAGAATCCTGATCTAGTTCTATTCAAACCATTTGAGTCTAATACCTCAAAGTTCTTTGTATCTAATTCTAATAATGTAAGTGTTGTTGCTTCTTCGAGTCGATCAATCCTTTTCTCTAATCTAGCAATATCTTTCATAGTAAATCTTTTATGATCGATAGGTTGCATTAAAAGATCTGAGTCATGAAGTGTATTAGCACCAAGTATTACATCATATAATCCCATAGTTCCAACAGGTGCTGGTGGGAATGTATTAGCAGGTGCACCAACATCTCCTCTCACAAACTCTAGAACACCCTCATTACTCAATACTATTTTACCACTTTGTTGAAGATAATAAGATCCTGTCAAACTGATTAAATCATTTGGTTGTGGTATCTCATTTATTATTGCATCTCCTCCAGAGAAAGTACCATTGGCAGAATTTTTAACTGATCTAAAATCTAAAAAATCTGCTAAACTAATTGATGTCCCATCAGCGAGTGTATGACTTGGTATATTTTTATATCCACCAAGTGCTGCTGAGTCATAAGAGTTAATGGCAAAAAAGTCTCCAGTTCCATGAGTGAAGTGCCTAAAAGTTGCAAACACACCAGTTGTAGGCATTGACTGCCCACCTTTGAGAATAAGTCTTCCTTCTGTATAGAAATTATCTCGTTGACCATTATCTAAAATAAATCTTGATGAATAATCTTCAAGACCATCAGTAGAATCTTTTATTGTCAATATGTCAAATATATCTGCTTTGTTAAGTTGCAAAGATAGCAAACCATTACCATCAGAGTCTATATTTGTCGAAACAGCAGTGTTAATTTGACCAGAGTTTGCACTATCTAAAGTTTTGGTTCTGATAGAGGCAGTCTTACTTACATAGTGTAATATCTCATATGTACCATTAGCAGATGAATCAAGAACAAAACTAGCATCTGTTCCAGTTGGACTTCCACTCAAAGTTACAGTTTGAGTTCCTGTAAAAACATCACTATCGTTTTTGGCAAAGATCCAATCACCTTGATTCGCATATGTTTCTCCACTTGAAAGAGTTGGCATTGTTCCATTTTTAGCAGATACTGTTCTTGTAACACGTCTTTGCTCTTCCATGATAATTGAACTGAGAGAAGATGGTGTGTTGTTAGGAAGTTCAAATAAGAGATTATTTTTTTCTGGTTCTTGAATAACTGCTTGATTATTGTCTAATGTAATATTAAAATAATTATTTGAATCAGATCCTATACTTTTCGCATCTCTAAAATTTTTACCACTATTCATAACAGTATCAAAGATATGATACTTAAAATTTGCTCCATCTTCAGATACAGCACGAACTCTTGTAGTTCCTAATTTTCCTGATGCACCACCAGCAAATTTAGCACTATCTTGTATATCAAGTGATTCAAATGTTGAGATGTCAGGAAGACCAGCTGTATTCGAATCACCTGCAGAAACTTTAACAAAATTACCAAATGCTGCTGGGACTTTTTGACCAGTTTCTGAAAATGTGCTTAATGATTTTTGAACACGTATTGAAGATGGTCCACGTTCAACTCTGAAACCATCAATCACTGCTACACCATCACTTACTTTTAACAGTAGATGTGTGTTCGCAGAGTCGAGTTGAAATTTACTTTTAAACTGTTTAATTAAATAGTCACCAGAGTTCTCTTTTATTCTTTTAGCGACAACCTGACTTGGAACATTAAATGCATCCGCTTCATCAACAGTTTTTACAACTCCACCATCTTGTAGTTTAACAAGGAATATAAAACTTTCATTCCCAGTAATATTTGCTTTATCAATTAGAGAAAGTCTAATTCTATATCTATCAGCACCAGGAGATGCAGTATTGGGCACTGCACCTTGATTATCAAACAATGAAGTATCATCATCACTTGTGACCACATCCTCTATTACTTTGAAACCAACATCACCAGTAAATGTATCAGAATATTTTGATATTATTAAAGACTGATCTTCTGTAAATACAAAATTGCCTTTTGCATAAAAAATACCATTTTGAATATTTACAACGATACCAACACCTGTCGCATTAGATGCTGCTGTTGTTAGTGTAACACTTCCGTTTGTAATATTAGTGTTATCTGGTGCACGGAGAGTTCCTTCACCTGCTGTAGCATCTTTTGTATAAGTATATCTCACATAAAGTGTATCTGGATCACCGCCTGTTGCAGCCACAACTTTCAATACTTCAAATTTTATGCCATCACTTCCTGTGCTCGTAAATTCAGTACCAAGTAAAGTTGTTGTATCAGCGGGGAGTGCATTGCTCGTAGTATTCAGTTTTACAAACTCATAGGAGTTATTTACTGTCACACCACCTGCTTTAATCATAGAACCTTCAACATATATGTTATTACCGATTCTTTCTATTTGTTTTTGAAGAATGGTTTGTGCTTGAGTTAATTCACGTGCTTGTACGACTCTTCCACTATTAAATAATATCCGATGAAAATTATCACTATCGGTAAAATCATCTTTATAAGTGGTGGTAAAGGTTGTGCTAGTAAGATTCGTTGCCATATTTTTTCTCTACACTGTTACTATAACTTTAATATCTTCTTGCTGAGCAGCATCTCTTAATATTCTCGCTCTATTTTCCAAATACAGGAGTTCTCCACTATATGGATCAACTGGTGGTTTTATATCTCCACTATCTATCGTTATACCATTTATTCCATCTGATATTGATGCACTATTAGCAAACACACCGAAACCAGAACTATCGTTTTGGTGATAGAAAATACTTGAGTCACTTATGTCATCTATATATGCTCTAATTTTAGGAGTTGATCCATCAGTAATTTCTCTTCCGATTGTCAAAGTTGCAGCAGCAGTGGTTGTGTTTGCTTTCATCGATCTCATAACTCTTGAAGATGTTCCTTTGAAAAAACCTCCCGCAACTGAACTATCACTTAATTTAGGTGATTTAAGTAAACTGATTTGCCTAAAGTCATTACCAACTATAAAAGTATTTGTGACTGTTCCATCAGGTTTAATATTTAACATGATTGATGATGCTTTTAAATCATCTCGTACATCGGAACCGATACCATTTTTTGGTCCAATTACTGCTCTTGCTTTCGCTGGTTTTGATGGTGAACCACCACTGAATAAAACTGATGCATAATCATATCCAGATCCGAAACCTGCACTCTCATTATCCATCTCAACTTTTACAACTGTTCCACCTGATAAAGTTGCAGTCGCTGCACCAGCCGATCCATTACCTCGAATCGTAACAGTAGGTGTCGAACTATATCCAGCACCATTTGACTCTATCTCGATTCCTAAAATTTGACCACCTATGGATGTATTTTGGACAAGTAATTGTTGTAATTCAAATGCATTTGATGAACTCGAATCTTTTGTTACCAGTTCGACAGGAACAAAGTTTGCTGATAAAAATGAGTTCGCTCTTCCAGCACTCAATCCATATAAAAATTTCCATACATAACCATCAGATAATTGGAATGGTTTATTTCTATCTCTTCCTGCAGGAACTTCAGGTTTAACAGTAGAATTTTGAACAACTCCAGATGCATTTTTTGCTGCTTTCAAACATATAAAAACTTCGTTAA
>CETN01034986.1_pt1 | contig 16271 bp, 29 predicted proteins | sample 531301 | NCBI WGS metagenome assembly CETN01 (sample SAMEA2622656, study PRJEB7988) | marine metagenome | isolation source: saline water (ENVO:00002010), including
GGGGCCCGCAATTATATATTTCAATTTCGTTTTATGACGCAATTATATTTTGGGGTGGGCTACGCTATAGCCCCAGGTATCTAATATTATTTTATTTTACTGTGACATTAGCCTATAAAGTATACCTAGTAGTAGGCTTGTGTCACACTTTACTAAATGTAAATTACTCAATTTACCTGTAAATACTATAATTATAACTCATATGTAGAAATGCATGCGAAATAGGATTAAAAAACAAACTACAAAAATTATCAATTATGCCAAGTATGGAAAAAATGGAGGATTCTCCAGCATTGCTTAAAAAAATGAGAGCTAAGAAGAAAGCTCGTAAAGCAAAGCGATTAGAAAAAAGAGCTAAGAAAGCTTCTTCTAGAGGTAACGAAGCTAAAGCAGCTAAACTTAGAGGTAAAGCTGAAGGTAAAAGAATAAAAGCTAAAGGTTTAAGAAAATCAGCAGCTGAGAAAAAAGCTAAAAGAAAAGTTCTTAAGAGTAAAGCTAAATCTGCAGTTAAAGCTGGTTTAGGTAAAGCTAAAACTGCTGCTAAAAAAGCTGCTGGTAGTAAAGTAGCTAGTAAAATTAAAAAGGCTGCTGGAAAAACACCAGTTGGAAAAGCGGTTAAAGCTGTTAAGAAAGCTGCACCTAAAGTAAAAGCTGGAGTTCAGAAAGCGGCTACTAAAGTAAAAGCGGCTGGAAAAGCATTTGCTGCTGCTAAGTACGATCAACCAGGTATGTATAACAAACCTGCAATGTATGATGGACCAGGTGGACAAGAAACTCCTAAATTAGGAAGAATGTCTATGCAACCTCAACCAGGCATGTACGGTAAAGGATCTAAGATTTCTTACGGTGGTGGTGCTGTAACAAGCATGAAAATGGGTGGCATGAATAAACACGCTGGTAAATCTAACCAACCTGGCATGCATAAAATGCCTAGCTTTATTAAAGGTAGAAAAAAATAAAATACAATGGCGATAATATATACTTACCCGAAAAAGGCAAGTGTTGAAGCTACTGATACTTTTTTGATAACTGATAGCGCTGACAATAACACTAAAACTGTTAGCGCTTCAGCTATTGCTTCTTACATCGATGATGAAGTAGATCTACAAGAGGTATTAAATAAAGGAAACACAGCCTCACAAGACATAAATTTAACAGGTGATTATAACGGATCTGGTAATATAAACTTATCAGGTAAAATATCAATCAATGGAGCAGCGCAAGGAATATTTTTAGATGATCCAAATATACAACAGATATCTAAAAATTCAGGTCCTATGCGAGTTATAACTTTGGGTGGAGATTTAGAGTTAGTATCAGTTACTGACGGTATATCTTTAAGAGCTGACAATGGTGGATTCTCAATAGACTCGAGTTCAGCAGACTTAGATTTAAGTGTTGTTAACTTTAATATGGTAGCTACTGAATCAAACATAGAAGCTGACACTGTTATAGTAGGAAATACAACAGCTGGTGGTAAAGTTAGAATACGAGGTGGTAGTGGCGGTAGTGGTTATTATCCAAATTTAATAACTGATGAGTTTTCATTTAATGGACATGTTAGATTTAATCAAGTAGTAAAAGATGTAAACGGAACAACAGGTGGTGCTGGTCAAGCATTGCTAGCTGTGGCAGGTGGTAAAGTACAGTGGACTACTTTAAATTCACAAACACTAACACAAAATCAAATACTAGTAGGTAATGCATCAAATGTACCTACAGCAAGTGGATTGATCACAGCTGATATAACAACAGACAATATTACAATAGGAGTTTCTACTTCTGAGGTTTCTGTTCTTGGTAGTTTAGATATACCTACAAATGGTGGAACTAAATTAGCTACATCGTCAGGTAAGCGTGGCGAACTAGCTTTTGATAGCAACTACATGTATATATGTACATCAACTAATCAATGGAGAAGAATACCATTAGAATTAATTCCTTAAATAACCGAACTATCAAGTGATAGTATATAATAACCAACGTTTAACATAAAACCAAATACAATGACGTTTTTATATACCCGCACTAATACGTGGCATAGTGCACCACAACCAACGGAAAAGACCATTAAACTATGGGAACATATCTCAGAAAAGAAAAACTGGAGAATAGTTCAATTACCTAATGGATACTTACAAACCGAATACAAAGACACCGATGACAATTGGCACGATGTTACTAGAAGAGAAACAATACAAGGAGCTGAACAAGCAATAGATGCATCGATAGAGCATTACAATAAAAAGCTTGAGTTTCTAAAAGGGCCAAAAGTAGTCAAAACCTTTGAATAATATTCGACACAAATATAATTTAATTAAATACAATGGAAGAAATAAAGTTAGTTAAAGAACTGGCCTTTGGTGAACACGCTAGAGGCCAGATACTAACTGGCGTTGAAAAACTAACTAATGCAGTTAGTTCTACACTTGGCGCTAGTGGTAAATGTGTTATACTAGAAGACCACAACGGTAAACCTATTATAACTAAAGATGGAGTCACGGTAGCAAACTCAGTTACACTTAGAGATCCATTAGAAAATATTGGTTCTACACTTATCAAAGAAGCAGCACAAAGAACTGTTAAAGATGCAGGTGATGGAACAACTACTGCTACAGTATTAGCAAAAGCAATACTTGATGAAGCAATAAAACATGATCAACTAGATACATTAAGAAATTTAAAAGATGGTATAATATTAGGTGTTGACAATGTTATAAAGTATTTAAACAAGAACAGCAAAAAAGTAAAAGGTAATAAAATAGATCAAGTTGCTACTATATCTGCAAACAATGATAGTGAGATAGGATCTGTAATAGCTAATGCTTTTAAAATGGTAGATCAAGATGGTGTTGTAATCATGGAGGTTAACGAACAACCTGAAACAACTGTTGAACTTATAGAAGGAGTACAATACGATCAATCAATAACTAGTCCGCATTTTATTACTGATAAAGATAAAGGCACTGCAGAGTTAGACAATCCTTATGTTTTAATAGTAGACTCTGTGATTGATAATGTTAGAAAAATACAAGGTGTACTTGAGTATATAATAAAATCAAACAAAAGTTTATTAATAATAGCAGATGTAGATCCTCAAGTAGCTAATGCTTTAGCAATGAATAAGATTAAAGGTAACATTAAAGTTAATATTGTAAATGCTCCAGTGTATGGTATTAATAGAAAGCAAACACTAAGCGACTTATGTGATGTTACTGGCGCAACGTTAATTGACGAAGACTTAGGAGATGATATGGATATAATAAGTGTTGATTTGCTAGGTAGATGTTTGAAATCTGTAACTAGTACAGATAATACTTTAATTCAAGTTGATTTATCAGACAACGACATAGTCAAAGATAAAATAAAAAATTTAGAACAACAAAGAAAAGATACAAGAAATCCTAATACTAAAGTTAGATTAGAAAAAAGATTAGCAATGCTAAGAGCTAAGATGGCGGTAGTCAAAGTAGGAGCTAACTCAGAGGTTGAGCTAAAAGAAAAGAAAGATAGAGTTGAAGATGCTATATGTGCTACAAAAGCCGCGATTAAAGAAGGTATAGTCCCTGGTGGTGGGATTGCTTTGTTAAATGCTTCTCAAAATTTAAAACCTAAATCAATAGGTGAAGAAGTATTATATTGTGCTATACGTAAACCTTATGAAATAATATTGCAAAACGCTGGTATTAAAGATATACCTGAAGAACAAGATAAGGGTAAAGGATTAGATGTGGTTACAGGAGATACGGTGGATATGGTTAAAGCCGGAATAATAGATCCTTTGTTAGTTACCAAAAGCGCTTTACAAAACGCGGCTTCAGTAGCAACCACTATATTATCAACCGATTGTGTTATTAATAATATTAGAAATGAAAGCAATAGGTAAGTATATAGTTATAGAACCACATAATGAATCAACTACTAAAACTAAAGGAGGTTTGTTATTAGCTGAATCACAAAGAGAAGATATAAGATACAGACGTGCTAAAGTTATAAAGCCTGGCACAGATGTAACAGTTATTAAAAAAGAAGATGAAATTTACTATGATAAAGCCGCTGGCTTTAATATTGAAATAAATAAAGAGAGTTACAAAATAATAAAAGAAACAGATATAGTAATAGTATTATGAGTTTATTAACCGAGCGTAAAAAGAATAGTTTTAAACTAGCAGGTGGACCAGCATTTTTTGGTACAAATGCGATGACTAAGCTATTAGAAGAAGCTAAAAATAAAGTTAAAGAAGCCGCATTAAATTCGAGACCATCTGACGAAGTTGCTCCTAAAGTTGGTAGTGCTCATAGAAATAGCTCTAGAAACAATTGGCTTGAAAGATCTAAAGCACAAGGTGAAGAAATGGCTGAAGAAAAAGCAGCTGAAGAAAAAGCGAAAGCAGAAGAAGAAGCAGCTAAGAAAGCAGAAGTTGAAAGAGAAGCATTAAGTCAAGGTGAAAACATAGCAGATTCAGAAGGTAGAAAAGGTAGAAAAGCAGCTAAGAAGGATGCTAAAGCCGAAGCTAAAGCAGAGAAAGCAGCACTAAAACAACAGTGTGCTGGATTAAGAGGTAAAGCTAAAAGACAATGTAATTCTTCTGCTAGAAAAAATTTTAGAAAAGATAAGAAAGCTATACGTAAAGCAAATAGAGCTAAAAAGAAAGAAAACTTTGGTAAAACTAAAGTAGGTAAAACATTGAAAAAATGGACCTGCACTAAAAGAAGAAGAAGAAAAGGTAAATGTTAATGAGATTAAATTCAAAAGATTTAAAAGAATTAAACTTACTTAAGCATTATAGAATAATACGTAAATGGGCTTGTAAAAGCTATGATCTAAACGACGCAGACTTAGAGCTGTTAATATACTTAGAAGCTTTAAACCTATTTACGAAAGATGATTTTAAAAAAGGTACGTATTCATATAGTTGGGATAATAGGCGCTGGAACAGACTATTGAAACAAGGGTGGATTACGGTGTGGAGGAAGAGAAACCGCACAACTCAAAAATATCATATATATAAAGTATCCGTAAAGTGTAAACAACTTATATCGCGTATGTACCGTATAATGCTAGGTGAAGAAGACATGCCTACATTAAAGATTGAAGCGAAAAGCAATTACACTAATAAAGTTATATCTAAATCTATAACTTTTGTAAACAAAGATAAAACAAGATCAAATGGCTTATAAACAAGATAGAAACCCTGGTAAGATAGAGTATGGACCTGCTGGTTATAGAGATCCTAGAAAAATTTCTAAAAACTATAACGCGTTAGAGTTTAGTATGCCTGACTTAGACAACATAATAGATAATAAAGCTGATGGTGAACAAACTACAGAAGATCTAAGTAATAAAACAGGAACTGAAAAGGAAGGTGTAGTAACTAAAGGTGAAACTGTAAAACCTGCTAATGCTGACTTAATGAAGAAAGTTGAAAACAGCGAAAAGGTTCAATCTTTCATAGATGAAGGAAAAAGTTTAAAAGGTGAAAGGAAAAGAGGTAGACAACTTAAAAGAGGTATTAATACTGCTATTAGACAATTTGAAAGAGACAGTAGAAAAAGAGGTTTAAGCCCAGAAAGAGAAGAAAAGCTTCAAGCAGCTAAAGATGAAAGAGATAGATTAAGAGGATTAGAAACTGCTAAGAAGGAGGAAGATAAGATGATCAAAAAAGAAAACAAAGAAACAGAAAAAGAAATTAAGAAAGCTAACAAAAATAAAATTAAAAAAGCACAAGCTGAGTTTGATAAAATGCAAGCAGAAAAATACGGAATCGTTGATGGTGAATTTAAAGAAACTAAAGTCGATGATTATGAAGAACTTAAACATGATCTATATGAACAAGATCAAGACAGAAGGTGGGGAGTAGGAACAAAAATGTATAAAGATATGAGACCTAAAAACTTAATGAACAAAGGTAATAGAATGCCTGAAATAGATAGCGAAGAAACTAGACCTGCTATGTACAATCAAGGTCGACCTATGAACTCTGGTATATTAGAGAATAATCCTAATATAATGCAACCAGATAATAAAGTGCCATTTTCACAGCATCAGACTAATGAGAAGTTTAGCAATATAGCTAGTGCTTCACCTGATCCGTTTCAAGCTTCTAATACACCAAACAAGCCTATGGGTGGATTAGATCAAACATTTAGCCAAGGTCAAATGGCGATGTACGGTATGGGTCCTGAGTTTAATCCTAAATTAAAAGCTGCATCAGAAGCGGGTGATTTAGATGACAATCCAAATTTTAAAGCAAAAGTAGACGCTGCACCAGCTAGTCACTACCATATTAGTAAAGGTAAATATGCTAATGATACTAGAGTAAATAAAGCGAACTATGATGCAACTGAAAGAGATGACGCTGCTCATATTGATTATTTAAAGAAAGATATCGATTACGATGCTAAGCATAACAAAAGCGATATAGACATGACAGCTGATGAAAAGCATATATCTAAATTAGCTGGAGACATGAAGTATGATAAAGAACATCATTCACCTGCTTATGGTAAACACGGTGCTGCTTGGAAAAGAAAGACAAATGAAGGCACTAATAAAAGAGGTCAAAAGGTCACTATTGAACAAACTAAAAGAGAGAAAGCTGAAAAACCAACTGACTACTCAGATAACTTTACTATGAACTTTGGTGACAAAGAAGGTAAGGGTAAGCCAGCAAAAGATAATACAGTTACTTTTACTAGAGAAACTAAGAGAGGCACTAAAGTTAAGAGCGCTGAGGGCGGTACTCGTAAGTCAAAGAGATTATTGAGTAAGTTCAAAAGGCAAACAGCTAGAGGAACAAGAGAAAAAGCTCAATATGATCAACCAGGTAGCTTTAAAGGTTTAGTTAGTAAGCTACAGAAAAAAGGTAAATCAAAATCAGTTGCTACTAAAATTGCTGGTAAAATAGCTAATATAAAAAGAAAAGGTGGAGGTAAAGGACCTACAGCAAAACAGAAAGCAAGAATGCGTAAGAACTAATATAATTATGTAATTATATTAATACAAATATGTTAAACAAATTAAAAAAATAGTTATGCCAAGTTACGGAGAATACCAAGCACCAGCAGGTAAAAAATTAAAGTGTGGTTGCAAACCACTAGGAACACGTAAAATGATTTCAAGAAATCCATTTATTACTACTACGTTAAGATTTGATAATCCACCATACGGTGGCAATGGAGCGTTGAACGCTAATAAGTAATGGGACTTGATGATCTAAAGTTATATTGTTTAAATATAACTTCTTTCACAATCGCTAGCTTCGATTGGTTAGAACCAGTATTAAAAATATTACTACTAATTGTAACTATAGGGTATACAGTACACAAATGGTGGGTAATGAAAAATAAAAACAATGGCAATTAGAAAAGACTTACTAAGAATGCAGAACAATATTAAAAGGGTTAAAAATCCTTTTGGCCCTGCAGCTTTAGGCGAAGATGAAAAATTAAAGCCAGTTCCAGATAATAGAAACTTATTAGAAAAAGGATTGGATTATATTACCGGCGGTGATAGCAGAACTAAGATGGATATCGAAGGAAAAACAGTAGAATATACTGACAGCAAGGGTAATGCTTATGATAAAGATAAAAATAGAATAATTAAGTGAGACAAATAAATAAAATTATTGTACATTGCTCTGCAACAAGAGAAGGAGAAAATTTTGATGTAGCTGAGATACGCAAATGGCACGTAGAAGGTCGTGGCTGGAGCGATATTGGTTACCATTTTTATATCGACCTATATGGAGAAATACACAAAGGTAGAGATATAGATAAAATCGGAGCTCACTGCAAAGGAAACAATCGTGGTTCAATAGGCATATGCTATTGTGGTGGCGTTGAGGCAGATGGTAAGACTCCGAAAGATACTAGAACATACGAGCAAAAGGTTGCTCTACTTGCGGTACTTAGAACTTTAAAAGCTATGTATCCTAACGCAGTAATACACTCACATAAGGATTTTGCTAATAAAGCATGTCCATCATTTGATGCTACTAAAGAATATGAAAATCTCTGAAGGAACAGAATTTAAAATAGACCTTAAAACTATTATAAGTATAGTAGTTGTAACGTCGATGTTTGTAGGTATGTATTATACTTTACAAGATGATATATCTGATGCTAAGAAAATGCCTAAAGCTGTTATAGATCGTATAGAGTATGATTTAAAACAAGACTGGCATACTAATCACATTAACAAGCTAGAAGAAGAAGTTAAAGAATTAAGACAATGGTGTAGAGAGCTTGATGAAGAACTTTATAAAAGAAAAAGATAATGGCTACTAAAAGACGCGCTAAAAGAAAAAGTAAAAGTAAAGGAAAAAAAGATGCTTGCTATTACAAAGTTAAAGCAAGAGTAAAAGTGTGGCCTAGTGCCTACGCGTCTGGTCAATTAGTACAATGTCGTAATAAAAGAAAGGGTAAGAAGTAATGGCTAAAAAAACTGTAAAAGCACCCGCTGGATATCATTGGATGAAAAAGGGAAACAACAACTACAAGTTGATGAAGAATCCTAAAGGAGGATATAAGCCTCATAGTAGAGCTACTTTGTCTGCTAGTTTTGATATACAAAAAGTACATAGAACAAAAAAGTAAATGGCAACTAGAAAAGTTTGTTTACCAAAAGCTAAAATAGCCAGCATGAGCAAAGCTGAGAAAGACAAAGTTGTAAATGCTAAAAAGGCCGCTGCTAATCAAGGTAAGAAAAAAAGATCTAGGAAATCAAATGTAAAAGGCGCTAGACCTAAAAACGCTACATTAAGAGATTGGTTTAAAAAAGAAAACTGGACAAACGTAGAAACAGGCGAAGAATGTGGAGCTCCAACAATGTATGGCCCTGCAAAAAGATTAAAATTTGGTAGAAAGAAAAAAAGAAAGAAACAAGTTAAGTTATCTGTAGGTAGAGGAGAGAAGTTATCTGTAAAAAGAGGTAGCGGTCTAACTGCTAAAGGTAGAAGAAAATACAACAAAGCAACTGGTGGTAATTTAAAAGCACCAGTAACTGGTAAAGTAAAGCCTGGTAGTAAGGCTGCAAAACGTAGAAAGTCGTTTTGTGCTAGATCAAGAAGTTGGACAGGTCCTAGAGGTAAAGCTGCTAGGAAAAGATGGAAATGTTAAAACAATAATTATGGAAAAAGTAAAAATAATAGTTAATCACCCTCTTTCAAAAGCTGTAGCTTGTGGAATTGTCGGTGCGTTTATGTTAGTTGAAAGTCATGCTTTTTATTCAGGTATAGCTTTTGGTATTGCTATAAGAGAAATGTTGTTAGCGTTTAAATCTGAATAATGGCATTTAAACTACAAGCACCATTTAAAATAGATAATGTACCGCAATACGAGGTGGCGTTTCAATACGATAATCAAAAGGACGGATCACCTCAACCTGTAGCTAGAGCAAATAAAAACTTTAGTATAATATATAATAAAGATGAACACGATGCTGAAACTAGAGAAGAAGCTAGACATCATGAAGGTGAGCATTTAAAATCTATGTTAACTAAAGATAAAAAAGGTAATCCAGAACTAGACTACAGTCCGGCCGGCGTTACATATAAAGGAAAGTTCTATGATAGAAACGATCCATCATTTAATGAAGCTGATCCTAATCTCCCATATGAAAAGCCCGCTTACGAAGCCGGAGAAAAAAAAGATCCTAAAACTTTAGAGATAAAACCAAAACATTATCAGTCACCTGGTTTCAATGAGCTAGGAACTAAAAGCGGTGTAGATTCAGACGAAGTGAATATGAACGAAAACTTTGGTCCTTCATTAAAAAAATGGGCAAGTAATAGATATGAAAGATAAGAAAAAGTTTAAAGAGACTAAAGTAGGAATTTTTTTAAAAGAAAAAGCTCCTAAGATTTTAGACACTGTAGGTGAGTTTTTACCAGATCAAGGTGGTTTAGGTATAGTAAAAAACTTAATAACAAGTGATAAAAGTATTAAGGCCGCAGATAAAGAAATGGCACTTAAACTTTTAGATCAAGATATAGCAGAAATGAATAACATCTCGCAGAGATGGAGTAGCGATATGAAAAGCGATTCATGGTTAAGTAAAAACACTAGACCTATGACGCTAATATTTCTTACTTTAGCTATGACAATATTTATAGTATTAGATTCAACTGTACTATTAGAAATAAAAACAGGTTGGGTTTCGCTATTAGAAGCTTTACTTATTACGGTATATGTAGCGTACTTTGGATCTAGAGGCGCTGAAAAAATAACAAAAATTAAAAATTAAAAACAATGGCAAGTACAAGTGTACAAGGTAATTGGGCTGCACAAGCTAGGGTATTTGGGCATGATGCTATACCTGTAGCTTTAAATTCAATTAGTAAAGTAGAAATAAACGCAGGTGGAACAGGTCACGAGTTAAATGATGTTATTACATTAACAACAGTAGCTTGCAACTTAAAAGTAACTGAAGTTGAAGCAGGTGTTGTTACTGGTGTTATGTTAGTACCTAACTCTACGGCTTCAGGTTCTCAACCATACGGCAAAGGTGGTACTATCGGAACAACATATAATCAATCTGCTACAACAGGTTCAGGTACTGGTTTTTCTGCTACTGTTACAGAAACTAATCTTCCCCATACAGACGTTAGAGGAGCTAGTTTATACGTAACAACTGATTTAGAAGAATTATCAGTTGTAATGGAATCAGGTAACTTATACGCCTCTTCAGGACCTGCACATACAGCAAACTTTAAAGGAGTACAAGCAGGAACATTCTTACCTATATTAGTTAAGAAAGTTGTAGCTTGGACAAGTTCTGCTGGTGCTGATCAAGATCTTGAAGTAATAGCTCTTTACTAATGCCTACTACTCAAGGTAACGTAAATGCAATTCCATGGTGGAAAAAAGTAGACGGAGGCGGTGTAACACCTCCAGAAACTTTTTTTATAATACCTGAAAATAATAGCGTATATCCTTTTATAGCTCAAGAATCAGGTTTAACAAATTTAATGAAACAAGAAATAGCACCTTAAGATGGCAAATATAAAGTTTTCAGGTTTTACAGCACCGGGTGGTTCGTTTACTCCAGCTAGAGTAAGTACCTACTTTGTAGGTTATGATAATTCTGGAGGTCCAGATAATGTTCAATTTTTAGTATCTGATGTTGAAGGTATACTTAATTGGCCAGAATATAATATGAGGTTGCAATCAACTACACTTAACCCTACTCTGGAATATGTACAAACAACAGGTTACTCCTATGGTACTGCTTCAGGTACGTTACAATTTCAAGGTGGAACAAATGTAACAATAACAAGGCAAAGTGATTCAAAGTTAAAGATTGACGCTACAGATACTAATGATACGTCTTTACCAATTAAAAACGGTGCTGGAACAGTAGAGTTTACAGCAACAGACACTACCGGTCTTAGAATAGTAGGTGGTGGTTCTGTAACAGCTACATATATAGCAGGTAGTCAACAAGTAGCTTTAACAGGTACAGATACTAATTTTAGTTATGCTCTATCAACAGCTGACAATAATCCTAATATAGATATAGAATTAACTGGCAGTGGTGGTGGATCAGATAGTGGTTACGAGGTTATAGCTGGATCAAACATAACTCTTACAGAAAACGGGTCAAACACTGGTTATACTATTGCTGCTGCTAATGATAATACTACCTATCAATTAGTTAATAATACAGGTGGTGGTAACCAATGTGTGATAGAATTACAAACATCAACATCAACACCCTCAGGCAACGTTACTCTTTCACCGGGTAGTAATATAACTATAACTAATCCCGCTGCTAATTTTTATACTATTTCCGCAGCCGCGTCTACATCATGGACTCAACAAGCTGATTTCGGGTCTAACAATACTATAAACAATGGAGATACTTTAGATATAGCAGGAGGAGTGTACATAAAAACAACGTCAAACGCAACTTCTGGTAAAGAAGTAGAAATTGATCATAGTTTAACAACTAGAAGTGATACTACTTCTACTGCTTCACCAGGTTCTGGTGGTACATTTACAGTTGTAGATTCCGTAACTTCAAATAACACAGGTCACGTAACGGCAGTAAATGTTAAAACAGTAACAATGCCAACTGTTACACCAGGTGGCGGTGGTTTAAATCCAACTGTTAAAACAACAAGTTATACTGCATCAGCTGACGATTTTATAATATGCAATGTAAATGGAACATTAGATATAACTTTGCCAGCTGCTGGAAGTTCTTCTGTAGGTGATATTATTGGAGTTAAATACGCTTCTCAAAATGCACAAACAGATAAACTTAGAGTATTTACAAATGCGTCGGGTGATAAAATAGATGGCACTGATAGAAGTTCATCTCCATTACCTATACCTTCTGTTAATACTTACTACGAATTTATATACGGATCAGCTAATAACTGGTATATTAAATAAGATGAGTTATACATTTGGAAAAGAAGGCGGAACAACGTTTGGTATGTTAGATTGGAACGATATTTTTTCACCAAATACAACTATACCTTGGGACGATATTTTAAAAGATTTAGATACTGTTATATGTAGAATACCTTACACTATAACAAATAATCTTGGTACTGTAAATATGGTTGCACACAGGCTTTTAACTAATTTTAAAATATATGGATATAATCATTGGCTAGGAGATGGTATTACTTTAGGTTTAAATGTTAGTACTCATGATTTTATACCAGGTGAACCAGCTAGAATATCATCAACAGCTGCACCTGGTGGAACATTCGCTAATGTTAGAGCTTGTTTTGAAAGACCATCAGGCACGCCATCAGCAAATGATGTTACTTTAGGAATATGTTTAGAAACTGTACCAGCTTTTAATTCGTCTGATTTTACAGGTAATTATGCTTCTGTATTAGTAACAGGTGTTTGTCCAGGTTTAAGAGACAATGGCTCTACAGCAATGGACTTTGGAGAAGCATTATTTGTAGATACAGATTTTATAGGTGGAAAAACTAGAGGTTGCTTTAAAACTGCTGCAAATGCTGGTGGACAAGTTGGAAGACCACTATCTTTAGATACAGATATAATTATAAATTCTAGTGGCGATGCTGTAGATGGTTGTACAGTATTGTTATTAAACAAATCAGAAGTTTGGTAAAATTTTAATATGAGCTATCAAGAACTACCTTATACTTACGGCAAAAAAACACTTAAGCAGATAAATGATATGACTGGAATGGTTGAAGGTGATACTGTTTTTAATACTACATGGGGTTTGATAGAAATATATAGTGGCACAATGTGGACTAATTCTCAAATGATTGAAACTATTTTTATTCAAAGAAGTACAACAGGAAGTACCAATGGTCGACTAACAGCAATGCCACCTATACCACAATACGCCAGTACTTATCCAAGAGTTCAACTACAACCAATACAAGGAACTAACAATGATGAACAAAATGGATATGTAGTTATGCAAGCAGCTGATAGTTCATTTGTTACTCCAACTAGCACTGAGATTAGAAACGCTGCTGGATATCAAATTTTAGCGGTAGCAAGTACTGATCAAGATAGAATTTTTGGTGTAACTGTTAGAGGAGTTGATGACAATGAAGAGTCTGTAGCTAGAATAGGTGTTGCTTTTATGGGTAACTGGAATGGTTATGTTACACCTAACACAAACTCAGGTGATTCTAATTTAGAAGCTGTACAAGGTTGTTTTTGTAAAATATCAAGCTCAACTACTCAAGCTGGTATGTTAGATGATAGTTTTCCTGATGCTATAAACTCTGGTAACTTTGGTCCACTTGTAAATGGTAGAAGATTACCTTTGTTTCCATCTTCAGCTTCTACAGCTCCTGATAGAAATATAGAGTTTCAAATACATCATATGGAGGTTGCTTAAAAATTAACAAATGGCTTTTCAAAATTTTTTTACATACGGCGCTATAAATAGAGATACTATTACTACCTTTGTAAATGACGTTTCATTTGAACCGTTGTTTACTGGAGGTCAAACCGTTTTTGATAGAACACAAGAAAATAATATGGCTTGGATAGATAATTCAAGTGGTAAAGGTATTATGAAATCAGGTGATATGTTTACAACTAACTATGCTGGTTTTTCTGCTCCGTTTCAATTTTCTTGGGTATCACCTAGAACAGGTACTAATGATAATAGAGTTAAAGCTGGTTTAGACGATATGGAAATAGGTGATGGTGAAGAAGTAAATAAAAGTGGAGATAGTTGTGTTGGTTTTACTTACAACTATTCTACAAGTTCTTCAGATTTACTAGCAGTGCAATTTTCTGGTGTATGTGAATTAAGAGCTACTGGCACTTTTAATCAAGGAGATTTAATTAAAGCAGATGATGCGGGAGTAGGAGCTTCAGCTGGTCAAGGTGTTTTAACTTCAACTCAAGATGATGACAACACTTTTGGAATACAATTAAATGATTATAACTATGGATCAGGTGGATATGTTTTAGCAAAAGTAAATTGCTCAGAAAAGTTCTAAAAAACAAGTGATTATATAAAAAACAATAATAATTAAATTTAATAAAATGAATAAAATAAAAAAAGAAGAGCTAGAAAAAATTAAAAGTCAAGCTACTAAAACAAACCAACTACTAAATGAAGTAGGTTATTTAGAATCTAGAAAACATCAACTACTACATGATTTAGCTGGTTTGAATGAAGAGATAGATATCTACAAGCAAGAACTAGAAAAAACATATGGTCAAGTTACTATAAATCTAGAAGACGGCAGTTTTGAAGAAATTGAAAAAGTAGAAAATGTCTAATGTAATTAGAAAAATAAGTATAGGCTCGGATTATAAAAATGATGCTATGCATTATTCAGTTGGTCAAGAAGTTTATGGTGGTCATACTATATGTGATATTATAGGAGATAGTAGCGATGGTGAGTATTTAATTTATATTAAAAAAAATAACGAAATATTACCATGGAAAAAATTTAATCGCAATATGGCTATAGCGGTTGAGTTTGATCTTAAATACGAATGAAAAGTTTATATAACTTTCTAGTAAAACCATATGATACTAGATATAACAATGTAAAAAAAATAGATGATAAAAATCTTATTATTAATACTAGCATTGAAAATCATAGGTTTGTTAGTAAAAAAGCGGTAGTTGTTTCTACACCTACTGCTTTTGATACAGATATTAAACCAGGTGATATAGTATACGTACATCATAATATATTTAGAAGATGGTATGATCAAAAAGGTAAAGAAAGAAATAGCTCACTTTATTTTAAAGATGACTTATACTTTTGCAGTCTTGATCAAATATATATGTATAATCAAAAGTGCCATTTAAATTATTGCTTTGTAAAACCTATAAAAGATAAATCATTTCTAAGCATAGGTAAAGAAAGAAACCATTTTGGTATATTAAAATATTCTAATAAGTCGTTAGAACGCGTAGGATTAAAACCTGGAGCACTTGTTATATTTACACCAAACTCAGAGTTTGAATTCATTATAGAAGATGAACGACTTTATTGTATGAAATCTAATGATATAGCTTTAACTCATGAATACGAAGGAAACGAAGAAGAAAATAATCCAAGCTGGGCAAAAAGCAGTTGAGGAACTAATCAAAGTAGCTAAAGAGGCTATTGTTGATTCTGGAGATGATGTGTCAGCTGATAGATTAAAAAATGCAGCTGCTACTAAAAAGTTAGCTATATTTGATGCTTTTGAAATACTAACTAGAATTCAAGAAGAAGAAGAGTTATTAAAAGAAAAACCTAAGGATAAAAAAGAAGAAAGAGTATTTAAAGGTTTTGCTGAAGGGAGGAGTAAGTGAGTTACGAACAAACGCTTTGGAAAGAAGTTAAAGATGTTGTAAATCCTAAAATTATGTCTAAAAACAATAGATATAATAAATGGGAATATGGTTATAATGCTGATTATGATTTTATAGTAATTAGTAAAAGTGGAAAAATTGGAAAGATCATTGAAATTCAAAATCTCCGTATTGCATTACCAGCAGAGCGTCAACCGTTTAAACGAAGCGAAAGCAAAGCGGAACAGTTCTGGCAAAAGCAAGAATATCCCAAAGAGTTAAGTAGGATAAAAAGTAGATTTGATTGGGACGAGTACCCAATAGATTTTAAAGAAAAATGGTTTGATTATATAGATGAAGAATTTAAACGAAGAGAGCTGGGCTATTGGTTTTACAACGCTGGTGTTGCCACTTATATTACTGGTACTCATTACATGTATCTGCAATGGTCAAAGATCGACGTTGGAGCTCCCGATTATAGAGAGTCAAACAGACTCTTCTTCATATTTTG
>CETN01055798.1_pt1 | contig 16211 bp, 17 predicted proteins | sample 531301 | NCBI WGS metagenome assembly CETN01 (sample SAMEA2622656, study PRJEB7988) | marine metagenome | isolation source: saline water (ENVO:00002010), including
GAGCCTTGACAGTATCGCGGATCGCCTGTCGGAAATCTTCGTTGTGGTTTGGATTGTCGTATGCGACGATCTCATCGCTGAGTTTGGTGATCATAGTGTAGATGATTGATGTTTTAGTTTTCATAGTTGTTACCTTTAGTAGTTGTTAACTTGTTATATTATTATTATCGTCTATGGGTGTGACACGTTAGGTCACTTTTTGAAGTTTCTTTGATAAAACTTTTTCATTGCCGACCATCTTGCCGGTGATACATTAGCGGGGCGTTTCCCGCCATAGGCGATTAGGTTCATCATTTTTGCCATGTTCTTGCTTTGTCTAATCATCGTAGTAATTTCTCGCAATGTTCGCGAATTTCGTGTTCGGCGTATCCTGCTCTGTCAAGCCCTTCCAACCAAAAAATGGAAACGGCTTTGGAAAGATTCCCGCAAGCGTCAATTTTTGCGAGTAGTTTGCCGAGTGTGATTTCTGAAATTCTGTTCATTGTTTTAGCTTAGTTGTTGTTGTCTCTTGTATGTCCCCCATTATACATACTTATCGGCATTTGTCAATAGGTCTGTGCAATAATTCTATAACTTTTTATAAAATAATTCTAGTTGTCGTAAGTTGTTACTGTGTAAGGACTTAGGTCTCGCGGGCCTACCACGCCCCATAAAAACGGGGATGGGGGTTTTATCTTCAAGATATTTTTGTAACTGGCGGACCAAAAAGTGCATGGTGGTGGTTTCATAACACGGAGCAATCTAAGGTGTGTCTTAGCTAAACTAAGCTAGTAAGTATAAATATTATTTACTTTGGTATTTTTGCACCAAAAAGATTCTATACGATTCCCACTCGTCTCTAAAAATTGCTCTGGCGTAACAATCTTCAATGTCTCTTTTGAGGTCTGGAAAGTTTCTGATCATTTCTGAGGCGTAAAGACACTGATTGTCATAATCTCCATATGGTTCTGAAATTTTCCGTACAGCATCATAATTTAATGGCTCTAAGTCACTCATCAGGCTACATGCTTCACTAAAAGTTAAGCCTAAGAATTTTGACACATCGCTTTTGGTGGCTGAGTACCTCCTGACAAGATTGTGGGCCGTCGCCCTTAATGACTCCACATGGTTCTGTCTGTCTTTTTTTTGCTGCTGCTTTTGCTCTTTTCTTGCTTGTAAGGCTAATCTTTCTTCAGGTGGTAAAAACCTACTTCTAGCATAATATACATCCTTGTATTTTTCCTTAATACCAAGTTTCTTTTCCCACAAATAGATAGATCCTGATCCTGTGTCACAATTTTCTTTAAAACCAAAATGCTCCGTAAGCTTCTTAACATCGCCATCGTAACGAAGCCACCAGTACTCAAATTGTTTTCTAAATTCTCTGGTTTTATCTAGTCCGTTCTGTTGGTGACTGCCCTTTTTAAGACATTCAGGATTGACACACGCTCTATTGTCACACATATGACGAACAAGCTCTGGATACTCACCGTATGTGTTGTAGTAGCTTAATCTGTGGGGTCTAATATACTTCTTATTGCCGTCAATGAAGCATGCAATTTCTTTTGAGTAGCCATTTGGTTTAATTTGATTCCAGTTCCAGCACCCGTTTTCATCTACGGTGTACCTACTTTCATCATCAAGATAATGTTTATACTTATCTAAATATGGTTGAATCTCTTCAAGGCTTGGTTGCGACCATGTGTTAAATAATGAAACTTTTTCATACCTATTTATATGCTCCGTCTCTAGCTTCAATTCTAACCCATGCTCAAAATCGCCCCTTTCTAACCAAAAGGCATTGAATTTATATTTTCCAGAATCGTATGCGTCTTGCATTTCCTTATTGTAATGCTTTCCTTTGTCTAAATCATAAAAATGACTCTCTAATCTTTTCCAAGTGTCTCTAGATGAACCGATATAAACCTTGCTAATATAATTTTTACTATCCAAAGACGATGCGTACAAAGCATACACACCTACTTGACATGCACCCTCAGTAATTTTACCCTTTAATGTCCCTGTGTCAAAGAAACTTTTTAGTCTATTTAATTTTCTCGCCTCTTTAAAGGCTAGATGCACTACGCTAAAGCTTGTTTCCATCTTTTTAGCTATCTGATTAACTGTTAACCCTTGTTTTCTCAGGTTTATAATTTGTTTTTGTTGTTTACCACTTAGTGTGTCACGTTTTTCTCTTTTTGATTTATCTTTTGATCCTACAGGTCGCGACATTTCCTCTCCTTAATTTTATTATTACGTACCAAGACCATTTATACCTAAGAAGAACTTAAGTATACTGGTAGTGTTTGAAAGCGATAGGTTACTTACTTATAGTCTTCTCAATGCTAAATTTTTCAACTTCTTAGGTACTAGGTTGTCATGGTAGGACATTGCCTAGATTTAAAATTTTTCCCTATCTTGGAGTGCTTGTTCACTCTCTTGCAACTTTCATAACTCAAATGGACTTGGGTGAAACCACAGCCCTGATTATTCACTTTATACAAATATTGATTGAATTTTGGATACTTTACTACCATTATCCTCAATATTCTAGCCTGTTTTTACATGATTCACAAAATCTCTTTTGGAAAAAATGCCCCTTTCGTGTATTATATATTGTTGAAACTTAAAAGCATAGGAAACAAAAATGAACAAACAAGACAATAAAATGCAGTGCGATTCAGTTGTTGAATGTAAAGCAACTGCTGCCTTAGCTAAAGAAGTAGAGGCGGACAAGGATAAAGAGGACAAATCCCTAAAGGAACTATTACAAGATGGAAAAGCTGAAGATAAACAATAGCATCCATGCCGTTTGCCCCGCAAGAACCGTAGATGGTAAGATAGAATTACTTGATGTTTCTTTTTTACGAAGAGACAAGGCTAATAGCGTCCATCACGACTGGATGAAAGAAGAAGACAGTCTAAGATCACGCATGGACCTTGGTATAAATTTCTTTTATACAATTGAAGAAGTGACAAAGGTCAGAAGTAACGATAAAAAACTGATATGTGAAGAGCGAGGCATTGGTTGTATCAAAAAGATTAGAAATAAATTCTATCTAGAAAGACTTTTTGCAACAGAGTCCAATTTCCAAGACGGTACTGGCATTGAAAAATCACCAGATACTGGTTTTCTTGAATTTGAAAACGATCACTACCTTATAATTGGATCGTACATACCAGCTAATTGGCTATATCTATATGCCCCTCCCAACTCTGTTGTATGTTCAACGATTCCCTTCTCACCAAGTCCCGTAGAGATTGAAGATAATTGCCTACTGGGAAGGATGAATGGAGATATACAGTCTATTGATCAACAAGAACTAGGACTAATACTAGGATACGAACATGTAATTACTTCTTTATCCAATACAAAATCCCCTATTCTTGTAAATTCTGACTATTTTGAACTTTTATCACACAAATCAAAGCTTTCTACTGCTCAACTTGTACTTCGCCCTGTTGAAAGAAGACCTAGAAACCGAGAAGCCGGTACTATGATCTTTAATTCACGCAAAAAATGCTTTGAAGCCTTTGATGGTGGCAAATGGAGACCATTGAAGTGGGGGGATGAGTGATGAAAATACCAACGGGAATGACTGAACAACAAGTTATAGACCAAATAGAGAAGGTTTGTAATAGAATTGCACCTAAATATACATTTTATGGATACACTGTTGACGACATGAAGCAGGAAGCGTTCATAATTTGCATAGAAGCACTTAATAGATACGACAATGACCGCCCCCTTGAGAACTTTCTATCTGTAAATCTCTCCAATAGACTAAAAAACTTTGTTAGGGACAACCATTTTGTTAAAAACGATGATGGTGATAGAATAAAAGTCCTTCAGCCAGCACAACTAGAGTACGAAAACACTATAATAGACGATCAAAAGAAATTCTCTATTACATACTCTAAGATACAAGACAAAGATATGTTTGAATTAATAGATGCACACCTACCAGCACAAGCAAGAATGGACTATCTTAAGATATTAAACGATGTATACATAACAAAACAACGCAAAGAAGAAGTTTTGTTTTTGATATGGGACATATTAGAGGAGCATGGCTACTGTGAAGAAGGGTAGAATTTCTAAAAAAGATGAAGAGATCATAAAAGACAGCTTGGAACTCGGTTTTGAAGCCATTGCAACCGAACTAAACCGAAATCCAGACAGTATTCTAGACTTTATTAAGAAAAAAGTAGCAGAAGGTAAGTTTGAACCACCATCTTGGCTATCTGAAACCGTTTCTAACGTAGAGCAGGCTCATTTTGACTTGCAATTTCGCCCTTATTGGTCGGAGCTACAGCAACAATTCACCGAAGGTGAGCTAGAACTCTTTCAGTATCACTGGGCACGTATCATTTCGCAGTTCAAAGATGATGTTATACCCACAGAGGAACTACAAGTAGTGGATTTGATCAAGTTAGAGTTGCTTATGAATAGATCTCTGAAGGGCAACAAAGACAATATAGAGCAGATAACAGCATTAGAGGCTGAGATTAGCTCTCTAAGGGCACACACAGTAGGTGATGACAGAAGAGACGAGATATATAATATGGAGCGTCAGGTGGCTTCTCTAAAGGCTTCACAAGAATCCTTGAATAAAGACTATAGAGAACTACAAACCAAAAAAAACTCTATGCTAAAAGAGATGAAAGCGACAAGAGAGCAGCGAGTTAAAAGATTAGAAGATAGTAAGCAAAACTTTACCAGTTGGATGGCTTACCTGATTAGTAATCCTGATGTTGCAAGATCTTATGGTGTTGAGATGGAAAAAATGAGACTGTCAATGAAGAAAGAGCAAGAAAGACTGTCCAAGTTTCACAAATATCAAGATGAGCAAGTTGATCAGCCATTCCTAACACCAGATACTGTGGAGGATTAACATGAAGAAAATAGGCATCGTAATAATAGCTACCAATGCTTACTTTGTATTGGGTGTAAAATTTATAAAAAGGTTTGCACACTTTCACGAAGGTGACTACGACGTGCAGTTTTTCTTCTTTTCTGACACAGATCCCAAGCCCTATCTACCAGATCACATAAATGTAAAATATATACACGAAGAACACGAACACTGGGTGCATGGCACTGACTCAAAGTTCAAGAATATTCTATTATTAGAACAAGAGGATGTTGATTACTTATATTATTTTGATGCAGATACGAATGTTATTAAACCGTTTACTTGCGAATGGATGATTGGCGAATTAGTTGGCGGTGAGCACTTTGCTAATAGAGATTGGATGAGGGATAAGAAAGGTTTTGATCGCTATCCTAAGTCTCAAGCGTATGTGCCGTTTGATACCACTTTACCCCAAATGTATTACTACGGAGCATTTTTTGGTGGCGAGAAGTACGAGGTTATTAAGTTTTGCAATATACTTAGACAGTGGCAGCTACAAGATCAGAAGATAGGCTATGAACCATCCGTTAACGATGAAAGCTACATCAATAAATACTTTCACTATTATCCACCCACTACTGTTACGCAAGAAAAGTTTGCTTTCCATGTTAGCGATAAATCTGGGATTGGCGACACCAGAGACATGAATTTACCCATTGATCACATAAAACAAGACTTACTTAAGTACAAAAACTCTCTTATCAACATATCAGAGGGCAAAGTATATGAGGTCTAGCTATACCTACAAAGACGGTAGTGTAAAATTTGAAAATGTTATAGTACATGGCTACAAGCTATTGTATATAGGTGACACTTCAGACATTCCACCCATACATAAATTTCCTATTTGCTACAGTTTACTACAAGTTGAAAGTATACCTAACGCTCCAAATAAAATACATAAAAGTATAGAATGTGCTTGCTTGGGAGATAATCCTTGGTATGGCAACATAGGTCATGCAATTTTTGATGGTTTCTATCCAATGTTTTTATCTATGGTAAAATTTGGAGAGCATCACAAAGATTTTGTTTACATAACGCATAGTTGGTCTAATCGCAAAACGATGTCAACAGAAGTTATAAATACTTTTTCTGGCAATGAATTGTTAAACATAAGCGACATTACTGATGAATACGTATTTTGCAGAACCCTGTTTAGCGGCGTGGGTGATAAACAATCAAAAGCTGGTAACTGTGTAATAAATGAAAAATACAAATGCTACGGACAAGAAGAATACAATGGCTTCTCCTTATTTAAAAACAGGATGTTGTCAAAATTAAATCTTACCCCAGATAAACCTATAAATAACCCCTTAAAAGTTATAATAATACACAACAAAAGATTTTGCGGGGTTGAGCTTGAAGTTTTACACAAACTAGTAAAAACGTTTGAGAATAAATTTGATATTAAGTTTATTAATTGGCGCAACTATCCATCATTCGCTAAACAGATGGAAGAGTATCAAGATGTTGATATACAAATCACTGGCCCCGGAACTGGTATGCTTTACGCACCCTTTTTAAAAAATGGCGCAGTTAATATTAATCTTGGTCATATAGATAGCACTGAGAAGCGAGCAAATATTCCGATTGAAGGCGCAACTAAAAATCACATATTCCCTGCATTTATGGAGCAACCAGTATGTGCATCAGCAGATTACATAAATACAATATTTTATGATAGGTACAACTCAAATATTCTAGATCATGAGCTTCTGTCTAAACTACTATTAGATGCAAGCTATCTAGTCGGAAGCAAGCAATCATGTAATTTTAGTAAAGATGCACTTGTTTTTAAAGAGTATCTTAAAAGATGCGATCATGCCGATCAGATTTCACAACACTTGACTAATCTTTCTTTATTTGGAGAATTTCTTGTCAATGAGCATCCAGTAGCAACACCTTCTTATATAAATTTAGACTTGTTAAGAAACATAAAAAAAGAACTAGGATACGGAAACAAATACTCCATTCTAATGAATGGAATTTAAAATAACAATTCACATCTAATCAGACAAAGGACAGTAAATGAAAGCTATTATTTTTGGAATTACCGGTCAAGACGGAAGTCATCTTGCAGATCTTTTACTAGAAAAGAACTATGAGGTTGTGGGAGTTGCGAGGAGATGCAGCACAGACACAACTGGTAGAATTAAACATATTCTTGAAAATAAAAATTTCACTCTATATGGAGCGGATATAACAGATGCTTACAGCGTAATGAACTTACTAAAAGAACACGGTAATGTAGATGAAGTCTACAATTTAGCAGCACAAAGCCACGTTGCTGTTTCTTTTAAACAGCCAGCATTGACGTGGGACATAACAGGAAAGGGATGCTTAAACATCCTCCAATCTATAGTAGATTTAGATATGCTAGGCGTAAGATTCTATCAAGCTAGCAGTAGTGAAATGTTTGGTAAAAACTACGACGAACTGTCACCGGGAAACAAATTCCAAAACGAAGATACAAAATTTTTACCTCAAAGTCCTTACGCTATAGCAAAGTGTGCCGCTCATTATATGGTTAGGTTATTCCGTGAGGGCTATGGTATACACGCTAGCGCTGGTATCTTATTTAATCATGAGGGACCGCGACGAGGTGAGACTTTTGTTACGCGCAAAATTACAAAATGGATAGGTGACTGGGTAAAAAGTGGCCGAGATCCAAATTTTCCAAAGCTGCGTCTAGGCAACTTGGAAGCATTTCGTGACTGGGGGTATGCGGGAGATTACGTGGAAGCGATGTGGATGATGCTTCAAAAGGACAGTCCAGAAGATTATGTCATCTGCACCGGCGAGACTCATACGATTCGCGAGTTCCTAGACGTAGCGTTTAGACATGTTGATGTTGAAGATTGGTCTAATTTAGTAGTTCAAGATCCAGAGTTCTATAGACCAGCAGAAGTAGATTACTTACGTGGTGATTGTAGTAAAGCTAATAATGAATTAGGATGGACACCTAAGAATACTTTTGAAGACTTGGTTAAATTAATGGTGGAACATGATACCAAATGTTTATATACAAAGTAGAATTAGATTTATCGTTGGTTTTGCAAAGGTTAAAATCTTTTAAATTACAAGAATTTAACAGTACAAGACCCACAATTTTTGTAGAAGCTAATGATCCAGATGGAGCTTGTTTTTTAGCTCAACATAAGTTTGCTTCAGTTTTACTAAAACAAGACTCATCCTCTGCAACTGCTGAATTAATAATAGATGTTTTAAGAGATGTATCTATAAAAAAGGTTTATACAGCACAATGAAAAGGAACTACAGCGATCCGGTTTATGAAAAGTGGAGGAAGGATGTACTTAAAAGAGATAATTACAAATGTCAGATGCCATCTTGCAGGCATAAAAAACATTTACAAGTACACCATATTAAAAAATGGTCGTCTGCATCTACGTTGAGGTTTGATATTGATAACGGAATAACACTATGTAGATTTTGTCACAGTAAGGTAAACACTAACGAAATACATTATGAAAAATTATTCAGTGAGATAGTGAGAAATAAAAATGGCTAAACCTTTCACAATAATAAAAGATACTAGAGAGCAAGAGGGATATACCTTTGAGCGTAGCTCGTCTAGATATCACAAGTGTAATGGCATGATTTTACAAAAATTAGACACAGGAGACTACAGTCTTAAAGGTCTAGAAGATAAGGTTTGTATAGAGAGAAAAGCAAGTGTTGTTGAGTTTGCAAACAATGTAGGACATGACACTATAAGATTTATGAAAGAAATAGAAAGAATGAAGGAGTTTCCCCACAGATTTATTATCTTAGAATTTTCATTATCGGATCTAATGAATTTTCCAGAGGGGTCAAACATACCTGAGCAAGACTGGGGTAAATTAAAAATTACAAACAAATTTATGCTCAGAAAAATAATGGAGTTTCAAATGCAGCACAATATTCATGTTTTATTTTGTGACTGTAAAAAACATGCTAAATGGGCTGTATTAAGTATATTAAAACGTGTCAACGAACTTTACACTTAGGGAGCGTTCCATGAGTTTATCTGTAGATACTATCTCAGATGTTCATTCATACGGTATTGACGTAAAAAATAGAGAAATATATCTACATGGTTTTATCTGTAATACAGATGAAGATCCGGGTGTAGATTATAGAATGACTACAAATTTTTACAAAAACATCAGACTTCTTGACGCAATAAATAACGATCCCATTATAATACATATGCATAGTGTGGGGGGAAATTGGAATGATGGAATGTCCATATTTGATTCTATAGTATTATGTCAGTCCTACGTTACAATTATTTGCTATGGACAGGCGGAATCTATGAGCAGTGTAATACTGCAATCAGCAGACAAAAGAGTTATGACCCCAAGTTCTTATTTTATGTGTCACTTTGGATCTAGCGCATATACTGGAAATTATTTAGACGTACAAAAAAGCGCAGCTTTTGAGAAAAAACAGACAGAATTAATGTTAGATATATACTCCGAGGCTTGCCTTGAAGGAAAATATTTTAAAGAACAATATACAGAGCCGACAGAAGATAAGGTTAAGAATTATTTGAAAAGAAAATTTAAGGATGGAGATTGGTATCTAGACGCAAACGAAACTGTATATTATGGTCTCGCAGATTGCGTTCTCAATACAAGAAGATGCAAAGATATACAAAGTTTAAAATAATATGACAAATCTCAAAAAGATAGATGAAGCTTGGCTTAACTTAGACATAGCAGAGGGCGAAGTATTTAACCCGTTTGACGTTGTTGATCTAAGAGATGATGATTATCATCTTAAACTAACTTGGCTAATGACTAGGCCGGAATATTTTTCGTTCTTATGTAAACATGTATTCAATATAAATATCTTACCATCTCAAGCATTGTTTCTTTGTGAGTTATGGAACCGTAAATTTCCAATGCTTATAGCTAGTCGTGGTTTTGGTAAATCTTTTATACTATCTTTATACGCAATGATTAGAGCTTTGCTTTTACCAGAAAGAAAAGTTGTTGTTGTTGGTGCAGCCTTTAGGCAGTCTAAAGTTCTGTTTGAGTATATGGAAACAATCTGGAATAATTCACCTATATTAAGGAGCATGTGTGACGCAAGTAGTGGACCAAGACGAGATGTTGATCGTTGCGTTATGCGTATCAATAAGTCTCGCGTCACTTGCCTCCCTCTGGGCGACGGACAAAAAATTAGAGGCCAGAGAGCTAATGATATTATTAGCGATGAGTTCGCTTCCATTCCTAGAGATATCTTTGAAACAGTTGTCGCTGGTTTTGCTGCTGTTAGCTCTGATCCTATAGAAAACGTAAAAAAAATAGCCTCGCAGAAAAAAGCTAAAGAGCTAGGCGTAGACATAATAGAGTCTTCAGATGATCTAGTAGAGAAAAAAGATAATCAGATTATTTTATCCGGTACTGCTTTCTATGATTTTAATCATTTTGCAGAATATTGGAAAAAATGGAAAGCAATCATAAGAAGTCAGGGTAAAAAAAGCAGACTGAGAGAGGTCTTTGGCGAAGACCCACCAGAAGATTTTAACTGGCGAGATTATTCAGTTATAAGAATACCGTATGAGCTACTACCAGATGGCTTTATGGACGCCTCACAGGTCGCTAGATCAAAAGCAACGGTTCATGCTGGAATATATCAAATGGAGTTTGGAGCGTGCTTTACACGGGATTCTCAGGGCTTCTTTAAGCGTACCCTGATTGAAAGCTGCGTCACCAGTGATACAAAGCCACTTAAAAACTCTAAAGATGAAGATATTATATTTCAGGCGCAATTAAGGGGAGACCCTGATAAGAGATACGTCTTTGGCGTTGACCCAGCTTCAGAAGTAGATAATTTTAGTATTGTTGTATTAGAACTAAATGATGACCACAGAAGAATTGTTCATTGTTGGACTACTAATAGAGATCAACACAAAGAAAAAGTCAAAAAAGGATTTTCTAAAGAAACAGATTTTTACGCTTATTGCGCTAGGAAAATTAGAGACCTTATGAAACTATTCCCCTGCGTACACATTGCTATGGACGCTCAGGGTGGCGGTATAGCAGTTTCAGAATCTCTACACGACAAAGACAAGATAATGGATGGTGAGCTTGCCATCTGGCCAACAATAGACGATGATAAACCTAAAGACACTGATGATCAACGTGGATTGCACATATTAGAAATGTGTCAGTTTGCTAAATATGATTGGTTAGCAGAAGCAAATCATGGACTAAGAAAAGACCTTGAAGACAAAGCAATACTATTTCCGATGTTTGACGCTATATCTATAGGAATATCCAATGCGGAAGACGGACTAAAAGGTAGAGTTTTTGATACGCTTGAACAGTGTGTTATGGAGATTGAAGATCTTAAAGATGAATTAACAATGATACAGATGACTCAAACGGCTACTGGTAGAGATAAATGGGACACGCCAGATACCGTTATAGGAACTGGTAAAAAAGGCAAGCAAAGAAAAGACCGTTACTCATCTTTGATTATGGCAAACATGGCTGCCAGAACTATAGCGAAAGCCCCAGACCCCGTGTCTTATAATTTCTATGGAGGGTTTGCCACACTATCTAAAGACGAGAAGGCTGGAGGAGACCTATACTCAGGACCAAACTGGTTTACTGATAATATCAATGATGCTTATTAATTGTGTATAATCTAATATCAATTGAATTACAATCTAATTAAAGGTTTATCACATGGATAATGACAGTTTAATAACTTGGAATGACGCAGATCCCGCCAGTAAAGCTACGGCTTTTGAGAATTTTTCAGATTCTATTGAGTCTTACGAAGGCGTTTCAAAAGCTTACAATAGAGACTTTCTAGATATAGAACCAAACAGGTCTGTTAGACCAAGCTTCACTGGTTCTGACTACTATGCTTTTAGAACAGAAGAGCAAGTACCAAAAAAAGCAAAACGCATTATTAAAATGTGCATGGACGCTTACGACAAGGTTGGTATAGTAAGAAATGTAATTGATCTCATGGGCGATTTTGGTTGTCAAGGTATCAACATAGTGCATGAAAATAGAAGTGCAGAAAAGTTTTTTCAACAATGGTTTAAAAAGTGTGACGGTAAAGAAAGATCTGAAAGATTTCTAAACAATCTATACAGAACTGGTCAAGTTTTTGCATACAGGAGTAATGCTAGAATTACCCCACAGATCAATAAATTTATTAAATCAATGGGAAGTGATATTAGAGTTGAAGTTCCCTCTATTATCAAAAATGAAATTCCTTGGAGGTACAACTTTTTCAATCCATTAACGATAGACATGAAGAACGGAGACGTTAATCTTTTTCTAGGTAGAAAAAACTATCAAATTCAAGCTGGTTCTTTCTTTGACAACTTTAAAGATGGATCTGTTCCAACCAAATTATTGGAAACATTACCACCAAATGTTAAAAACGCTATTAAGAATGGTGAAAGAAAAATAACTTTAGATCCAGAAAAGTTATCTGTATTCTATTACAAAAAAGATGACTGGCAGCAATACGCACATCCTTTAACGTATGCTATACTTGATGATGTTATTATGTTAGAAAAGATGAGACTTGCTGATTTATCTGCTCTTGACGGGGCTATTTCTAATATTAGATTATGGACAATTGGTAGTCTAGATCACAAAATCTTACCAAATAAAGCCGCTATTAACAAGTTAAGAAACATCCTCGCTAGTAACGTTGGTGGTGGTACAATGGAATTAGTGTGGGGTCCAGAGCTTAGTTACACAGAGTCTAACAGTCAGGTTTACAAATTCTTAGGATCTGAGAAATATCAATCTGTACTAAATAGTATTTACGCTGGACTTGGAGTTCCGCCAACCTTGACCGGAATGGCAAGTAATGGTGGTGGATTTACCAACAACTTTATATCTCTGAAAACTCTGGTTGAAAGATTACAGTATGGTAGAGACCAGCTAACTAAGTTTTGGGAAAAAGAGATTGAGATTGTTAGAAAGGCTATGGGCTTTAGAAAGCCAGCGCATGTAGTGTTTAATCATATGAGTCTTTCTGATGAGTCTGCTGAAAAGAACTTGTTGATTCAACTTGCTGATAGAGACATTATATCTCATGAAACTATTCTTGAAAGATTTAAAGAAATTCCATCAGTAGAAAAAATGAGACTACAAAGAGAAGATAAAGACAGAAATAAAGAAAAGTTACCAGAAAAAGCTGGCCCTTTCCATGCTCCACCTAAACCAAAAGAATTAGAACGGGAAGAGGCGATTGTTGAAGAAATGGAAAAAACCACAGATGTAGACCCCTCTGGAGGTAGACCAAAGTTCAAGAAAGATGAAGAACCTAGAAAGAAAAGGGTTGAGACTCCAAGATCAACTCCGGGTTTAGCCGACATTTTTGTTTGGACATCTGAAGCATTTGACAAAGTTTCTGAAATATCAAAGGGATATTTAGCTGTTAAGGATAAAGCTAACATGAGGCAGCTAACTAAAATTGAGGCAAACGAGTTAGAACAAATGAAGCTACATGTTTTAACAAATTTAGACCCAATGAAAGAGATATCCACATTAGACATATCAAATGTCCTATCTTCTAACAAGAAAATGCCTGTACAGTTTAAGAAAATACTGGCTGAGAAAAATATTTCTCCAAATAAAATGCCAATGGAAACTTACAAAAAGTATGTAATTGGAGCATTTGTAGATTATTTTTTCGGTTCAAATTAACGTTTTTATATTTTTTTGTTTTTTTTGTGTATAATGTTCTGAGGTAAAAATATGATCAAAATATATCAAAAAGAAATAGACGACGGCATTGGAGAGCTTGTTAAAAGCACAGCCAGTGTTGCGTATTGCTCCGAGGCTACAGTTCATACGGGCGATATTGTTGCTGCCAAAGAGATTATTTCAGACAAAGAAGTATTAAATAAAGTTCTTGCTGAGAATAAAGATCAAATAGATTTGCACTATTTAGAGTCTGTTTTGGTTTCTACTGGCTGGAATAAAAATGACGATGTATTTCAGGCAGAAGCTACTTGGGCTGCTAGAAACACACCGGAAGACAAACAATTCAATTATGGTCATGATGAAAATGATATAATTGGACATATTACAGGAAGTTACGTACTAACGAAAGACGGTAAGGCTGTTGCTGACGATGACGATCTAGCTAGACCAGATGAGTTTGATATTATTACTCAGGCGGTGCTTTATAATAGCTGGACAGAAGCAGAGAATAAGGACCGCATGAAGAATATCATTGCCGAGATAAAAGAGGGTAAATGGTATGTTTCAATGGAATGTTTATTCGCAGGATTTGACTACGCTTTACTTAATGAAGAAGGAAGCGCTAAGGTATTAGCAAGGGGTGAAGACTCTGCATTCTTAACTAAGCATTTACGTGCTTATGGAGGCAGCGGAGAGTATGAGGGATACAAGATAGGCCGAGCGCTTAGAAATATCTCTTTTTCTGGAAAGGGTTTAGTTGCCAAGCCAGCTAATCCGAGAAGTGTTATACTAAATAGTAAAAGCACAGCTACGTTTAATTTTAAAGAATCTGATTCTAAGTTTCACATAGGAGATTTCAAAATGTCAGACGCATCACTGTTGCAACAACAGCTAGACGATGTAAAGGCACAGCTTGTTCAAGCTAAGTCTGAGAATGAAGCTATTAAAGCTCAAATTGAAGAAGCCAAAGATAAAGAGTTTGCTTCAAAGGTAGAGGCTTATGAAGCCGCTGCTAATGAAAGCCAAGCTAATATTTCTGAGCTTGAAGAGTCCATCAAGTCTACTTTAGCAAAAGTTGCTGAACTTGAGGATTCACTCGCATCATCTCAAGATGAGCTTTCAAAAGCTATGAAAGAGATGGACGAGATGAAAAAGAAAGAAAAAATGAAGAAAAGAATGGCTTCGCTTACAGAAGCTGGTCTTGATGAAGATGAAGTAGAAGAGTCCATTGCTAACTTTGACGCATTAAGCGAAGAGGCATTTGACGCCATTGTCGCCATGATGACGGAAAAGATGAAAAAGAAGGTTGCAAAACCTAAGAAAGATGATGAAGAAGCAATGATGACGACGCCTCCTAAAAAGCGAGTAGCAGAAGAAGACGCTGAAGCAGCAATGCCTCCAGCGCTTAAAGAGGCTCTGGAAAAGAAGAAGAAAGAGAAAGAAGCAAAAGCGGACGAAGAAGAAGTCACCGCAGAAGATTTTGACGCACTGCAAACTTCTGAGGCTACACTCATTGAGTCTGATGATTATGATGAGGTTGAAGCCACCAGAGCTAGCGTAGCTGCTTGGTTTGATAACAACAGAATTTCTAGATAAATAAAAGGAGATTTAACAATGGCTCTTAAAGCAGATAGATACGAAGAATCTACAGACATCAGTTTCTTCTATAATGAGGGAACTGCCACTCGTGGTGGTGTTGTAATTCTCGCTGATCTCGGACTTGCGTCGGGTGCAGCATTAGATCAAGGTGAAAACCTTGTTAAATATGGAACAGCGGTAGCTACTGATGTTCCTGTTGGTATTCTTCTTAACGATGTTGTTAATAAGGATTTGACCAGAACTCACCTCAACCAACACAAGGATGAGGTTCAAAAAGGCGGTAAAGTTACCGTTATGACTCGTGGATGGGTTGTTACCAATAACATTGAAGGAACACCGGTTGCGGGTGAGCTTGCTTTTGCATCTCCGTTTACCGCTGGTGCTATTTGTAATGGTACGACTTTCGCCGCTCAGTCTGGTGAACTTGCAATCGGAAGATTCATGTCTCGCGCGGATGGCGATGGTTACGCCAAAGTTTACGTCAACCTTCCTAACGCATACGGCTCTTAAGCCTTAACATAAAAGGAGAATTTAACATGTCACAGTTAGAAAGACCAAGTGATGAATTCATCACATTGCTGAAAAAGTCTGGCGACAGCGACCAAAATGTTGCTTATGCCGCACAAAGAGAATTCGCTAAAGCATTGGAACTCCCTTTGCGTAAAGGCGTTTTAGTCGGAAATATCCTTGGTGATATTTTTGAAACTATTAATGTTGAGCCGGGAGCCTCTACGGAGTATCCTCTTGACTTAATTTCTCCGGGACTTGAGGGCGAGCATGTCGCTTATACCAATCCCGGTCATGGTCGTGTTCCTGAGCGCGCGGTTGAGGGCGACTATGTTACGATCCCAACTTACAGCATCACAAGTAGCATTGACTACTTACTTCGTTATGCTCGTGAGGCTCGTTGGGATATTGTTGGTCGTGCTATGCAAGTCCTTGAGACTGGTTTCGTCAAGAAAATGAATGATGACGGATGGCACACCATTTTGGCTGCTGGCGTTGATCGTAACATCTTGGTTTA
>CETN01017265.1_pt1 | contig 16107 bp, 15 predicted proteins | sample 531301 | NCBI WGS metagenome assembly CETN01 (sample SAMEA2622656, study PRJEB7988) | marine metagenome | isolation source: saline water (ENVO:00002010), including
TTTCAGCGATTCTTGTCGTTTTTGGACGGAAAATCCCTAGTACCCCATGGTTTGATGAAGCACCCCGTCCACCAGGCGATTGAGACTGGCTCGGGCGTGCTGCCGCTCCTGTTACTGGGCATCCCCTTCGAGGTAGCCATCACTCTGCCGTTCCTGGTGGTCATTGCGCTGTTGTGCCAGCACAGCAACGCCGATTACCGCACGGGCGGGTTCAAGTACGTCTTCGCCAATGCCGAGGTGCATCGCTTCCACCATGCCAACTCGGCGGACGGCGACGTCAACTTCGGGCTGTTCACAGTCCTGTACGACCGTTTGATGGGAACCTTCCGGTATGAGCCCGACGCGGCGCCCCGGGAGAGTCGGCAGATCGGCATCGCGGGCGAACAGCCTTACCCTGTAAACTATTGGGCCCAGCTGGCCGAGCCGTTCCGCCCCAGCCAGTGAGAGGCGGCCGGCTTTGCGCATAGCGTAGCCCCCAGCATTATCAAGCCGATGATTCAGCCTGCTGCGGGTGCATGCTTCCTTCGCTGATGCCGGCAAGAACCCCGCAAGCCGCAACTTCACGGTCATCGTTGCAGCTCGCTCTCAGTGAAACGAGCTGTTTTTCAAGCGCCTGTAGAGCGGCTATCTGCGAGCGCACATGAGAGATGTGATCATCGAGCAAGGCATTGACGACGGCACAGGACTGATGAGGGTCGTCCTGATAGCGCTGCAGTTCGTGAATCTCTGCGAGCGACAGGTCCAGGATCCGGCAGCGACGAATAAAAGCCAGCCGCTCACCATGCTTCTCGTTATAAATACGGTAACCGTTCTCCTGCCGATCAGGGGGCGGCAACAAGCCCTGCCGTTCATAGAAACGGATCGTCTGTGTATCGACCCCTACCGACTGTGCCAATTGACCAATACGCATCGGGTTCCTCCGCAACGGATTCTCTACTCTATTGACCTTATAGCAGATATATAGTTTTAAATGATAGCCCGATCACATTCAAGTGGAGTCATATCATGAGCAAAAACTGCGGAGGCCCCTGTGGCGACGATGTAAAGCCCGCGGCGGATACCGATATGCAGGCCTCCTCCGACGCGTCGGGGGAATGGGTCAGCGTTTATGCCGTGCCGAAGATGGACTGCCCATCAGAAGAGCGCATGATTCGCCTGGCCCTGAACGGCGTTGAGGGGATTCGGGCGCTGTCCTTCGACTTGTCGAACCGCCGGTTGAAGGTCGTGCATGACGGCGCGGTCGAGCCCGTCACCGCGAAACTGAAGACCTTGGAGCTAGGTGCCTCGCTTCAGGAAAGCGTCGCTGCCGACCCCGAGACCATCAAGGGCGCCGAGTTCTCGGCAGCCTCTGCTAAGCAAGAATCCGGGGCCCTGCGCTGGTTGCTCGGCATCAATGCAGTCCTGTTCGTGGTGGAAATGACAGCCGGCCTGATCGCCCAGTCTACCGGCCTGATTGGAGAGTCCCTGGATAATTTTGCCGATGCGGCCGTGTACGGGCTCGCCCTTTATGCGGTTGGCCACAGCGTGAAAATGCAGCTACGTGCCGCGCATCTTGCGGGTGTGCTGCAACTGATATTGGCTGTTGGCGTACTCATAGAGGTGGTGAGACGCTTTGTGTTCGGTAGTGAGCCTGAATCGCTGGTGATGATGGCTATCGCATTCGTCGCGTTGATTGCCAATACCAGTTGTCTGCTGCTGATAGCCAAACATCGGGAGGGCGGAGCGCACATGAAGGCCAGCTGGATATTCTCGGCCAACGACGTGGTGATCAACCTGGGGGTCATCACCGCCGGCGCTCTGGTCGCGTGGACCGGCTCCAATTATCCGGATCTGATTATCGGTACCATCGCGGGGCTCGTCGTGCTTAACGGTGCCAGGCGCATTCTGGCGCTCAAGGGTTAAAGCATGCCCATTATTGGCAACAACCTCTCGCCGTACGTCCTGTTTTCCATATCCGGCCTGATAGCAGCATCGGACCAAACTGTAAAATGGCTGGTTCAACAAACAATGGCTTATGGCGAGTCGATCGCGGTGACCCCGTTCTTTAACTGGGTGCACCTATGGAACACCGGTGCCGCATTCAGTCTGTTCGCAAATGCTGGAGGCTGGCAGCGCTATTTTTTTATCGGAATCGCGGTGGTGGTCTCAATCGTGCTGATCAAGCTGATCCGTGAAAAAGGTCATAAGGCAGACGCCATCGCTTACAGTCTTATCCTCGGTGGCGCCATGGGCAATCTGATTGACCGGATCTTTCGCGGCTATGTTGTAGATGCCTTCGATTTCTATTGGCGAGACTGGCACTGGCCAGCCTTCAACCTTGCCGATATTGCAATTGTCCTCGGTGCATTGCTTCTCGTTTTCGCAAGCTTGCTGCGAAAAGAAAATCCCAATGCCGAGTTGGATGGGTCTTCCTGAAACCTACGCGGAAAAAGCCTTAAAAATGCGCTCGGTTTGACCGTGCTTGCCAGTCGGTAAGGCTGCATTTCCTGGCCGGTAATCAAAGCCGAAATTTGTTTCCCGAAAACGACCCGCTCCCGGCCAAATGGCGGCCAAGAGCGGGCTACCCGCATGCAATTACACCTTTTCATCCTGGCGGTGCAGCAATGTGTACAGAATTGGCAGTACAAACAGCGTCAGTAGCGTCGATGAGATAATCCCGCCTATCACCACTGTGGCCAGCGGCCTTTGAACCTCAGCGCCGGTACCCGTATTGAGGGCCATGGGCACGAAGCCGAGGCTGGCGACCAGTGCCGTCATCAGGACCGGACGCAAACGAATCAGAGCACCTTCCACCACGGCGGAAACCAGATCACCCTGGTTGTGCCAAAGATCACGAATAAACGCCACCATCACCAGACCATTGAGTACCGCCACCCCCGACAGGGCGATAAAGCCCACACCGGCGGAGATCGATAGCGGCATGTCCCGCAGCCACAGCAGCAGCACGCCACCGGTTAGGGCCAGGGGGACGCCGCTGAAGATGATCAGCGCATCTTTCAGCGATCCGAATGCCATTACCAGCAGAGCAATGATGATCGCCAGGGTCACGGGCACAACAATGGCAAGGCGTTGGCTGGCGGATTCCAGTTGCTCGAAGGTGCCGCCGTAATCCAGCCAGTAGCCGGCGGGCAGATCCACTTCCTGTCGCACTCTGTTTTTGATTTCCTGCACAAAACCGCCCAGGTCGCGATCCCGGACATTGGCGGTGACCACCACCCGCCGCTTGCCGTTCTCCCGGCTGATCTGGTTGGGGGCCGGGGCCAGCTCCAGTCCCGCGACTTCTGACAGGGGCACATAATCGCCTCCCGGCAGGGGCACCGGCAGATCCGCCAGGCTGTCCACATCCCGGCGGATGACCTCGGGCAGGCGCACCACCAGCTGGAAGCGCCGGTCCCCTTCATAGATCAGGCCGGCATTTTCGCCACCCACACCCGCCGCCACCAGATCCTGCAGATTATCCACGGTCAGGCCATAGCGTGATAGCGCCATACGCTTGGGGTGTACCGACAGCATGGGCAGCCCCGTGACCTGCTCCACCCGGGCGTCGGCGGCACCGTCCACAGACTCGACCACCTTGAGCACGGCGTTGGCCGCGGTCAACAACTGATCCAGGTCATCCCCGAACACTTTAATGCCGAGATCCGCCCGGACGCCGGAGATCAGCTCGTTGAAGCGCATTTCAATGGGCTGAGTAAACTCGTAGTTGTTGCCGGGCAATTGCTCGACCGCCGCCTGAATCTCGGCAATCAGCTCATCCCGCGGTTTGTTCGGGTTCGGCCATTGCGACCGCGGCTTGAGAATCACGAAGCTATCCGCGATATTGGGCGGCATGGGGTCGGTGGCCACCGCCGCCGTGCCGATGCGCGCGAACACCTTTTCCACTTCGGGAAAGGCTTTGATGCGCTGCTCCAACGGCTCCTGCATGGCGACCGACTGCTCCAGGCCTGTCCCGGGAATGCGCAGGGCCTGCACGGCCATATCGCCCTCATTGAGCTGTGGAATGAACTCCGACCCCAGAGTTGTTGCCAGCCAGAGACAGGTCAGCAGCAAGGCACTGGCTCCTCCCAGTACCACCCAGCGAAACTTCAGAGCCAGCTCCAGCGCGGGCCGATAGAATCGCTTGGTAACACTGATAGCGACGCTTTCCTTTTCACGGATTCGTCCGGTCAGGAACACGGCAATGGCGGCAGGGACGATGGTGAGCGAAAACACCATGGCTGACAGCAGAGCCATGATTACGGTGGCAGCCATGGGATGGAACATCTTGCCCTCCACTCCGGTGAGGGAGAAGATGGGGATGTAAACCACGGTAATGATCGCCACCCCGAACAGGCTGGGCCGGATCACCTCGGTGGTGGCTTCGTACACCAGTTGCAGACGCGCCTTCAGCGGCAGGCGCGCACCCGTAACCTGCTGAGACTCGGCCAATCGCCGGATGCAGTTCTCGACGATGATCACCGCGCCATCGACAATCAGACCGAAGTCGAGCGCTCCAAGACTCATCAGGTTAGCGGATACGCCGGTTCTGACCATGCCGCTAATGGTCGCCAGCATTGACAGGGGAATCACCGCCGCAGTGATGAAAGCAGCGCGCAGGTTGCCCAGGAGAAGGAACAACACAACGATGACCAGCAGCGCTCCCTCGAGCAGATTCTTCTCCACCGTGGCGACGGCCTTGTCCACCAGGGTGGTCCGGTTGTAAGCGGTTTCAAGGAGAACACCCTCGGGCAGGGAGGGACGGATTTCCTCCAGCCGCTCGGCAACAGCCTGAGACACACTGCGTGAGTTTTCCCCCATCAACATCATGACGGTGGCGACGATGGTTTCCTTACCGTTGAGGGTGGCGGCGCCGGTGCGCAGCTCCTTGCCTATGGCTACCTCGGCGACGTCCTTGACCGTGACGGGTGCGCCATCGCGATTGGCGATCACCACCTGTTCCATGTCGCTGATGGTCTTCAACTGGCCGGGTGAGCGCACCAGCAGCTGCTGGCCGTTGCGTTCGATATAGCCGGCACCACGGTTGGCGTTGTTAGCCCGTAGCGCCGCGACGAGTTCCTCGAGGCTGACGCCGACTTCCAGCAGCTTTTTAGGGGACGGAGTGACGTGGTATTGCTTCTCGTAACCGCCGATGGTGTTGATCTCGATCACCCCGGGCACCTGAGCCAGTTGCGGCCTGATGATCCAGTCCTGCACTTCACGCAGGGCGGTGGCATCCCAGGGCTCGCCGTTTTCCCGTGTTGCACCGGGAATCGCGTCCACCGTATACATGAAGATTTCGCCCAATCCGGTGGCGATAGGCCCCATTTCAGGCTCCATTCCGGGCGGCAGAACGCTTTTAATGGAACCGAGGCGTTCATTGATCAGGTTGCGGGCGAAGTAGATATCCGTACCTTCCTCGAACACCACGGTAACCTGCGACAGGCCATAACGGGACAGTGATCGCGTGTAGGACAGCTTGGGCAGGCCATACAGCGCCGTTTCAACCGGGAAGGTGATACGCTGCTCCGCTTCCAGCGGTGAATAACCCGGTGCTTCAGTGTTGATCTGCACCTGAACATTGGTGATGTCCGGTACCGCATCGATGGGCAGGCGCTGGAAGCTCCAGACCCCGACACCGATCAGCACCAGAATCATTGATAACATGAGATAGCGCCGCTCTACAGAGAGGCGCACGATAGCGTCGATCATAGTGGCCTCCTGTTAATCGTCGTCTGACACGCTGGATTTTTCGATATCCGCCTTGATGAGATAGCTGTTCTCCACCACGTAGCGTTCGCCGGGTTTCAGGCCGGAAAGTATTTCGGTGAACTGGCCATCCGTGCGGCCCAACTCGACAGGCCGGGGCTCAAAGCTATTGCCTTCTTGCACAAACACGACCTGGGATTCGTCGAGCAACTGCAGGGCCCGATTTTCTATCACCAGCGGCGCTTCGATACGCTCTACCACGATGCTCGCCGAAACCAGCCGACCCGGTGAAAGCAGTTCCTCTGCGTTGGCAATTTCTGCCCGGGCAATGACGTAGGGCGAGCCGCTGTTCTGCGGCACGATATGACTGATCCTGGACTCGTGCTGGGCATCTCCGGTGTCAATTCGCACCAGCTGTCCTGGTGCGATTTCGCGGCGCTGCCCCGGGAAGATTTTCAATTCCACCCATAGCGGGTCGAGCTTGGCGATGGTGAACAGTGCCTGTTCCCCGGCCAGCTCGCCGACGTTGATGTTGCGCTGGATAACGGTACCGGCGAAAGGCGCACGCAAAGTGTAGGGTTGGAGGCTGTCGTTGGATTCGATGCTGGCCAGTAGGTCGCCAGCCTTGACTGAGTCACCGAGACTGGCATTGATTTTCGTAACCTGACCCGGGAAGCGTGCCCTGATCAGGGCAATCCCGTCTGGATTGGGAGCAAGGCGGCCATAACTGCTGATGGTGCGCTCCAGGATGCCGGCGCCTGCGGCCTTGCTTCGGATACCGGCTTGCTCCGCCATCTCGGCGGAGATTTCCACGTGAGTGCTTTCCGACTCCTCGTGCTCCCCGCGCTCTTCGTCGATGTCACCGTGCGCATGCGAATCATCACTGTGATCATCTTCCGCGGCATGAGTCGGTCCGGCCGTCAGCACATAGACGCTGGCGAGTATGAGTAAATAGTTAACGACTTTCATGGTAGTAATCCTTGTTCAGCGGCCAGCCAGAGGCTGCGCCGTCAGTTGTTCGATCAGCGACTGGTTGAGCAGCGCCATGGTGGCGGCGTCGACCAGCGCCTGCCGGGCGGAGAGCAATTCCCGCTGCGCGGCGGTCCACTCCACATAGCTGTAGCGACCTTTCTGGTAGGCCTCGCGGGTCTGGCTGAGGGCATCACTCAGATCGGGAAGCACTTGGCCGCGAATCTGCTCAACCGCCTCGATGTTTTGCTGCCACTGTCGGTAAGCCTCGAACAGGCGCGAGTGGAGGCGAAGCAGGGTGTCCTCCCGGCGGTACCGGACTTCATCCCGCGCCGCCAGAGCGGCTTGCACTTCGCCGCGATTGCGCCGTCCGGAAAACAGCGGTACGGAAAACCCGCCGACCAGCGCCGAGTCATCCGTCTCCTCGAACTGCCGGACACCCACCTGCCAGCGGATATCGCTCTCGGACTGGCTCCGTGCCAATTGGACTTCCGCCTCACGGACGCGCCGCTCGCTGGCATAGATTTGAATGGCCGGGCTCTCACTGACCCGCTGGTACAGGATCTCGAAACTGTCGGAGGACCCGAACTGGAACAGGTCGCCCTCCAGACTCTGGAAGTCCGGACGGGTATCACCCCAGAGCGAAGCCAGAGCTATTTTCCGGCTCTCGTATTCGCTTAACACGCGGGACTGCTCGATACGACTCCGGGTGAGCGCGGCCCTGGCGCGCATGACTTCGGCCTGGGGCGCCGCGCCCCGGTCGGCGCGACGGGTGACGATCTCGTGGGTGGCCTCGGTCAGCGCCACAGCGTCAGCGGCCAGTTCAAGTTTTTCCTGCAGGGCCAGGGTGGCGACAAAACGCTGGGCCACCTGTCCCAGCACATCCAGGGTTTCGGCCCGGCGCTCGGCCTCGACCAGAGCGTATCGCGAGTCGACGACGCTGACGCGGGCCTCACGCTTGCCGCCAAGTTCGAGAACCGATGACAAGGACAGGGTGTACTCTGCCGCGTCGCTCCCCTGCCGGTTGCCGCTGCCGAGGACGTTTTCCACCTCCAGGCCGGCTTCCAGGGCAGGATTTTGATCCGCCGTGAAACGACGGCCTTCAAGGCCCTGAAGGCGAAAATCGAAAACCTGCAGGGTGGGGTTCTGCGCCACGGTCCGCGAGAGGGCATTGGCAAGCGTGAGAGGTACCTGCTCGGCGTACGCAACAGTGCCCGCCAGGGTTAGCACGAGAAGACACAGCAAGGTGTTAAAAAATTGACGCGGTATTGCCCGCAGCCCATTTTTAATGGGCATTCCAAAAAACATGAAACTACTCCTACGCAAGTCTAAATGACAGTAATTCCCCGGGTTGGGGAAAGTGCTCGCAGGATCAAACGATAGGAGGGCGGAAAGGAGAGGATTGATCGACAGAGGAAAAGCGGGCCCGGTAACCCGTCAGGCTTTTCTCCGGCATATTGCCCAAAGCGTCAGGCAGGTAACCCATCGATAGCATATGGCAGTGCCCATGGCATAGATCACATTGCACGAATGAGTCGCCGGAATCGTCCGGCGCGGCGGGAGACTGATTGCCGATCGTGTCGGCTGGCTCAATATCCGAGGACTCAGTTAAAAGCTCAGCATCATGGTGAACCACTCCCGGATTGTAAAACTGACCCATATCAGCAACAGACACCACCGACTGCAAAGCCATCAGGAGCATCATTGCCATTATGAATCTGCGTCTAACCACGCCAGTTATGCCCAAACAAAAAGGAAGGGAAGTCTAGCGGCACAGCAATTGCCTGTAAAGTCCTCTACGCATTCGGGGGCTACGTTCAGCGCCAAGACATTTACCAAGACCATGAAACGGTTGTCCGTGAGTGCTGGATAAGCTCTATTCATTGGAGTTTTTCCTTTGATTAGCGACTAATATCCAGATTCATTTATTATAGATCGTCAAGTCCCAGCGGTCGGTTGGATGGTTTTTTACCGGGTCAATTTGCAAATCGGCCGCCTGCCACCAGTATTTTCCCAGCCATTGTGATGCGGGCAGAGCGCCTGACTAGACAGCAAATTGAACGGATCGTGATATCCGCGACCATTTCGAACATTACCAGCAGCGTACAGCAGAAGACCGCCAGCAGGAGCGCGAACAATCCCGTTCAGTTAACCAGGGGCTGAAGGATCAGATTCAGGATCTGCAACACCGGCTCGCTCAGGCAGAGTCGAGAACGACAGAGCTATTTGACGCTAATGCGCAGTTACAACGCAATGCTGATGAATTAAAACAGGCCAATGCGGTGCTACGCAGCGACTTGAACGGCAAGATAGAAGATATCCAGAAGCTGAAACACGAGCATGAAGAAGCCGTGACGAAGTGCCGGGAATACCAGTATAAAAATGACCAATTGACGGAAAATATGGCAGTGCTCACCGCTCAGAAAGCAGATGTCGATAAGCAAGTGGCCGTGTTGTCCCAAGCTATGGAGACCGTCAAAGCCGAATTGAAAACTGCCCAAGACAAAGTGATGTTTCTGACGGACGAGAACAAGGTGATTCTTCAGGAAAAGGCGGTGATCCAGGGCCGGTTTAAACAACTTCAGGAATCGCTATAGTTTCATATCAGATAGGATAGAAGTGGCTAATAGCAACGCTTTTACCGCCCTAGCCTACCCCTCATCGCGGAAATCCCCCTGGTGAGCCAAGTTGGAATCTGCCTTACTTGGAATTAATACGGAATTGCTGACAGTAACCATGATTTCATTGACAAGCTTTGTTGGATCGATAGCTACTGGCCGTACAGTGGAATAGAAACGTTACATAACAGAGGCCGCTGCCTGAGTTTATCTGTTATATTCATTATAATTATCAATAAGTTGTGATGCTATGGAAGTTTTATGCTCTATATGTCGAAACACCCTGAATGGTGTCGCAAGCCCGGTCGATCCGATCCCGTAACTCGCTTGCTTTTGTCGACTGTCCGTAGTCGACACGAATGCCCTCGAATTAAAACGCTGAACACCGATGCCTTGCGCTTGCCGTGCAACGGCATATCCGGACGTCAGTCCAGACATGCTTGACGCCGGAACCCAATAGCTTGCAAGTCGGGCACTTAATCGGTGAAGCAGATTTCCTTGCCGTTGCCCTGGTCGTAGCAATCGCGGCGATTGGAGTTTGGCGCTGACGGCAACTGGTTTTGCGAGTTGTTGATCATTGTTCTGTATGCGGCATCTGCAGCCTGTTTGCGGGCTTGGTCTTTGGCTGCCTGTTTATCGCGTTCCTGCCTGGCATAGAATTCACGCTGCGCACGGCCCGCCTCATAAGCCTCTTTGGCTAGTTTCTGGCCCCGAATACTATCGAGATATTGCTGACGTTGAGCTGCTGCGATTTTTCGTGCTTTCTCGGCGGCTTCTCGACCCGCTGCATCGTTTTCCAGCGCGTATTCATAGGCGATGGCAGGAACATATCCACACCCTTGCGCATTGCGATGCTCGATTTGCGAGCGCCCCCAATGCATCAGGGCGTTGTCTTTTGCTAGGTAGTGCGTCATTTCCGGCATTGCCGCAGCCGCGTTGCAGAAGTCGGCCGAGAATTCACCGCGAATCAGGCCAATCTCCTCGAAATTGAGCTCTGCGCTGCGCTCGCCAAAGCAATCGCCGTAAATCTTTGTCACCATGATCATCGCTTCACGCGGCGGATACTCAGATATTCTGTCTAGAGGAAGCGGCTTGTGCTTTTTCAGCGCTTTCTCCACCTTTTTATCGGGCACTATGCCCCAGCGGTTTGGTTCGCCTTTTTTCAATTTAGTGGAGGAATGTTGAGCCCATTTTCCGAATACCTGTGCTGCGAAGTCGCGTTTCATGTAGGAGGCCGCCGTTTCTATCCCCTCTTTGCCCTTCAGGGCCCAAAACGCAACAACACCAAAAGACTTGTCGACGGCGATGAAGGCGCGAGGGTTCTCGAGCTGCTCTGAGCTTAAATTACATGCGAGCGGAGGCTGACTATTCGAGTCCAATTGCGCCACGGCAGTGGAAGAAAAAGAAAAAATGGCAACGGTGGCCACTATTGATTTAACTATCGCGGCCGTAAACGCCCCGCTCGCCTTCGTATGCTTGGGCATCAGGTTCCCTCTAAAAATGTTGCAGCGCTGGGTTGTCGTTACTGAGTTGCAGCGTTGTTTTGCGAAAAGTCGGCCATATCCAGATGGTTCAGGTTAAGAATGCCGTGCTGGACGGCGACGAGTGTCGCCATCGCGCGATTTCTAATCCCGAGTTTTCGGTAAATTTCTTTCACGTATCCGTCTACCGTGTACATGCTGATAGATAAGATATTTGCAATCATCTTGTTGCTCTTACCCATCGCGAGTTCCTGGAGCACCTGGCGTTCGCGTGGCGTGAGGGGCAGCGGTTTTGCACTGGAATACGGGGTATTAGCGTTGTCGAGGGGCATTTTGGCGATCACTTTTCCGTTGCGATTGCCGAGTATCTTCCCCTGTGAATACGGGGCTGACAAATGAATAATTCAGCGCTTTCAGATTAGATTATCTTATCCGACCATTCTTTGGCGATGATACCCGCTACCCACTGATGGAAGTCGTGAATGACTTGATCACCCTGATGCTTGTTGCTGTAGGTCAAAAAACATTCACCGTGCCGGGTAACTTTCTCGGCCATTGGCAGCACCAACTCATCGTCGCTGCGCATGAATTGGTAGGACGTGGGCAGGTAGCCCATTGCGACGCCGATGTTGCTCTTCACGGCCTCAATACTCGCCTGCACCGTGCTGACTACCAGCTCGTTTGCAATATCCGGGAGCAGGCCCCACTGCGTTTGCCATCGTGGCCATTGGTAACTGTCGTTGGCGATTTTAATGATCCGGCAGCCGCTGAAATCGCCGGCGCTCAAGCCGGGGTGTTCAGCGAGGTAGCTCCGTGTGCAGATAGGCGTCAACGAGATTTCTACCATGGGATGGTAGGTAAGCTCGGGCTCATTGCCACATTCGTGACGGATAGCGACGGTGGTTTCCGACTGCTCCAAATCGACCCGCGAGACATCGGAATCGATCTGGATTGTTAGCTCTGGATATTTCGCCTGGAACTCGTGGATGTTGGGAAACAGTAACAGCGTTGCGATATTTGGCAGGGTATTGATGACAAAACGCTGCTTTTTCCGCTCTTTGCGTACCGCCAGTGTTGCGGTATCAATCAAGTCCAGACCGCGTTTGACGTGCAGATAGTAGCGTTTGCCTTCTGCCGTCAGGGAGATTTTGCGATTTTCCCGTTTGAACAGCGCCACCCCCAGATTTTCTTCCAGCGCCTTGATCTGGTGGCTGACTGCCGGGGGCGACACAAACAGCTCGTCTGCGGCGTCTTTGAAGCTTAATCGGCGAGCGGCAACTTCAAAAACACGAATCAGGTTAAGTGAAGGCAGGTGCGGCGTGGGCATACGATACGACTCAACGATACAGCAGGCTAATCTATACGAGTGTTGCGGAATAACAACAAGAATATCCTAATGTTACGCGCGATATCACCCTGCACGCCGCAGATGCCGAAATGCCCCACTCCCCCGTTGCTCAGGCAGCCCATCACCCTACTCACCTCCACGCCCCAACGCTCGGCTGAGGCGCTGCGCAAGTGCCGACATCGCGCACAGAATGACGCCGGATACCGCCCCCCATAAATGGGCCTCGGTGGCGACTCGCATGTCTATCAGCGATTCCGTGCTATTGGTATCCAGCAGTCCGCTTTGTTCCAGTACGATTTTTGTCAGGAGCAGCAATAACAGCACTGGGCCGCTTATCGCGTGTTCGCGCCACAGCCAGATGCCGATGACCACGCTTAAACCATGTAAAACCCCAGACAAGCCCACATAGTGCTCCAGCTGGGGCTCCATCAACAGGAGAAATCCGCCTGTGAGCAGGGCTACGACGATCACGACCGGCAGGAGGTAATTCCTGTTTTTCTCGGGAATCAAACCAGCGAGTAATATCAAGGCAGCGAGATTCATCGCCATGTGTATGAGGTTCGCGTGAACAAAGTGTCCGCTGATTAGCCGCCACGGCATAGCAGCCAGAATGGCCTGGCGTTGATAACTCAACTCGGTTACGCCGCTCTCTGTTACCAGTTGCAGCACTATCAGCAAGGCCGCGATTCCCAGCAGCGCCGGATATGGCCAGTTATTTCTCAACACACATTTCTCAACACGCGCCCTTTAGCGCTCATTTCCAGAGCCTTCAGTAAACACCGAATACTGCGCAGCGTGACCTTAAGGTGTCACATATGCGCGTCAGACTACAGCGGCGTTCTCGGTAGAACGCCCCTTTGCGAGTCGCCGCCGAGATCTGCTTCACACCGCCCCAATATACATGACGAGGTCTCTCCGGATGACGTTTCTGCGCGCAGTCATAACGATGTGCAGGCTGCTTATTGTCCTTTCTCTAATTGCCCCCAGCCATGCCAACACCGCCGCGCCACTGCCCTTTCACGGCTGGACGCTGACGCATGATGACATGGCCTACAATTTATCGGCGATAAGCAGAATGCAAGAATTCGGCGTAACACATGTTCAGCTCTCTCACCGCATTGTCACCCGCGTCGACCAGTTCCAGTCAGAACCAGAGGTCGTAGATCGCGTCCGGACGCTGGCCAGTGCCATCCATAGTCAGGGTGGCCAGGCGATTGTCTGGATGCAGGAGCTTAACACCTCAGATACGCTCGCTTACTGCTTTGACCTGGACGGTGAGCAGATGCAGGAAAAAATGCAGGCCTACCGGGATGCCCTGACAGCCGCGCCGGAAATCGACGGTGTGATGATTAGTTTCGGCAGCGCGCCGAGCGAGTTGCAGTACGTGCTTCCAAGCTGCAAGCCATTGGAGTTTGCACAGCCCAAGGCCCGTTACAAAGCCATCATCGAGGCGGTTTCTCGTGTGGTCATGGATGAGTTCGGCAAGCAGGTGTACGTGCGAACCTTCTATCACAAGGGACACGAGATACCGATTCTTCGCAATGCCTTGCAGGAAACCAAGCGGCCCATTGTGGTGATGTCTAAAGCTGAACCCAATGATTTTGAACCCTATTACCCGCTTAATCCCTTAATTGCCGACGTCGGCGATCACGATCAGTTTTTCGAGCTGGATTGCGCCGGGGAATACTGGGGGCGTGGAGCGCTCCCCTTTGTTGCGATCGAGTACTTCGTACAGCGCTATCGCGAAGCCGCCCAGCGTCAAGCCACGGGCAAGGGCCGCTTTATTGGATCAACGTGCCGAGTCGATCGCTACGAATACTCAGCACTGGAAACACTGAATGAAGCCAATCTGTTTGCGCAGGCTCAGCTCGTTCGCGACCCCAGTGTGAGCGCGCAGACGATTCTTCGTCGTTTCGTGGAATCGCAGTACGACCTCCCTGTGGGCAGCGATGAGCACCACGTGCTGGCCGACATTCTGCGCCGCACTTATTGGATTGGTCGAAAAATGTACTACGCCAAGGGGGAGTGGGCGTTCAAGAAAGGGAGCGACCTCCCGTCCAGTAATACCGATGCCCTGGGCAATATGATCGACAAGAGCATCTCTCAGTGGGAGCCCGCCTACACGCCGATTACCGCCGTCCTGCTCTCACCCGGCCGCCAGACACTGCAGGAGCTGGGGCAGGAAAAGTTTGAAGCCAGTGACCTCGCACGGCGAAATCTTGAGGCCCTGGAGCAGTTACGGAGTGCGCTGCAGCCGAGCGATTACACAGCGATCGAGACGCTATTGCTGAAACAGCGAATCGCCGCAGACATTTGGCGGCATATGTCCGGCGCGGTGTTTGCTGCGCGCAGTTTGAACCTGGCGTCGTCGAACTGGGCCGCTTGGCATCTCGAGCAGATGGAAGCGATTGCCGAGCAGTTGGACCAACAGTCCTACCCTCAACTGGCCGATAATACCTATCCCTTCTCTAGCGACGACATTCGGGCGTTTGTGGAGAACGAGCGTCGGTTCTTGTTGGCTACCGCAGCCTCCCCGCTGGAACAATTGACTATCAGCATGATTGATATCGTGCCTGGCACTAGCAATTCCCTCACGCTGCGCTGGTTGGCGGAAGCCGATACCCAGTACCGCATTGAACTCAGCCAGCAACTTCCCAACTACACGACCGAGATAGCGATCGACGGGACGACTGAGGCCCTGCCGAGCCTGAATGACTTTACGATTACTGATCTTGACGCGGACTCGCCGTACTGGTTACGCATCACGGCCAGCCGCGGCGAGGAAACGGTTAGCTCTGGCGATTTTCCTGTCTGGACCCTGAGTGCGCTCGATGCGCAAGATTCCGGGACACCGTCACTGCAATCGCGCTCGGCATCGGGTGGCGGCGCGCTGTCACTGTGGTGCCTTATTGGATTGGCAATGATGCAATGGGCCCGCCGACGCGGGCCTTAGTCGTAGCGCGCGTCCCGCCCCACCGGGGCAGCACACTTCCCCCAGCGACCGACAAGCGCGTAATATTGCTCAGGGCTTTCCTGTCAAAAGGCGTTGTTGATATGTCACGTGGAATGAAAATCTATGCGGCTCTGCTCGTGACGCTGGGCGGGTTTATCGTATTCAACATATTTTACGAGCCGTCAGATGTCAGGGCGCTGAATGCTACGCTGAAACAAGATGAACAACTCAGCAGCTACCCCTACACCTTTCGCGTTTTACGCCTGAAAGATGGCGTGGCGACGATGACATCCCCGCGCTCGGCGTCCGTCCCCGTACCGATGATTATCAGCGTCATCGAGCCGGCGCTAAGCGGCATATCCGTCAACGACGAGCGTTTCTTTGCGGCTCAACAACGCCTTGCCGACATGCAGTCGAGAGCGCATACACTGGTCACCGCCAGCCCCGACGTCGACCGCGTTATATGGGCCTTGGACGAAGCCTGGCTTCAATCTCAGGGAATCACACTGCCTCGCTAACGCCTTGCCCGCGCTACGGCGTTCGTGGGACAACGGCAATAAAGTAGTTGCTGCTTTGCTAGCAACCGTGTCGCCTCGTGGAATCAAGCCGATGCGCATGAAAGAAAAAGGCTGGGGACGTCTGGGATCAGATTAGCGGGAGCTAGTAGTCGGCGTCACTTTTAAAACGGAGCAACACATCTCGATCAATGCCGCTGCCACCGGCTTCTCCGTCCGAGCCAAAGCTTGTCAGCTCGAAAGAAGGCGGCGCGTCGGAGCTATTGTAGCGATAGGGTCGCTGCCAGGGATCTTCAAGCAGGTTGGCCCGGCTCAAGTAGGGCCCCGCCCAGTTGGGTGCCAGCGGGGGTGTCTGAGGGGGCTGCAGCAAGGCGCTCAGGCCTTGCTCCGCGCTGGGGTAGCGCAGATTGTCCAGTTTGTATTGGTGTAGCGCTAGCGAGATACGTTCGAGATCTGCTGCGGCGTGGTGGTGCATTGCCTCTTCCGCGCGGTGCTTAACCAAACTACTTACATAGATAGCAAGCACCGCAACAATAAC
>CETN01009236.1_pt1 | contig 16009 bp, 9 predicted proteins | sample 531301 | NCBI WGS metagenome assembly CETN01 (sample SAMEA2622656, study PRJEB7988) | marine metagenome | isolation source: saline water (ENVO:00002010), including
GCCTGTCTTTGTATATTGTTTTTTAGGGTCAGGTGGTTTTGTTTGTTTATGAGGTTTTATCTCTATGAGTTCTTCTACAATCTCATTCTTTTTATTCTTATATTTGATATAGAAATCAGGAAAATATCTATGCACTCTACCTGTGATTGGGTTGACATATGGTATAATTATCTCTTCTGAGGCCCATTTGATTATGGCTGATGTATCATCGCAGTAAACCATAAATCTTCTCTCTAATAGAGAACGATATATAATATTTGTCGGGTCACCCTTGTATTTTTTTGGGTTCTTTGGTCTAAACTTTCCTTTATATGACATAAATAACTCCATAGATATTTATTCAACTAAAAAAACATATGTCATTCAAACGAACAAAAAAACTAGGTAAAAACTTCATAGGCTCTGTAAAGGGTGACCTAAACGATATAGGAAATCAATTTAAATCAAAACTAGGTAGTGTTGAGAACTTTGCAAACTCTTTCGACCAGAGAATCGCTGGTGGTCTGGAAGATGTTCTTCAAGGTCTAACTGGTGTTAGAATATCAAATATACCTGAAATATCAGCTGAAGTTGTTAAAGTAAAAGAAAAGAACAGAGAGGCTAGAGCTAAAGTTTTAAATGAAGTAAAAGGTGATACTGAAAAAGGTAGTAATAGAGAAACACTTGTATATCCTGAAAGTTTCTTCAATGAGAGAGGTGAAGTATCAAACATGACAAACTACATCTACTTTAGATGTTTAGAAAGAAAGAATGCAGAACCAGGTGAAGTATTACCAAATATATTACTTTATCTTCCAGATGCTATAGTAGATAATATGGCTGTAACTTACTCAGAGGGAGAAATGGGTCTGAAAGAGTCTGTAGTAGCTAAGTTAACAGGTGCTACACAAAACTTTGGTATAGATGGTGCGATATTTAAACAGATTCTAGCAGAAACGGCTGGTGGGGCAATAATTAAACAAAATGCTGGGGCTACTATTAACCCATTAAAATTTCAAACTTTTGAATCAGTTCCTTTTAGAACATTCTCATATAGTTTTACTCTAAGACCAAAAAGTCAAAAGGAAAATCAAACAATCATAGACATAATATATTACTTCAAAAAAATGACTTTACCTGGAGTTACAGGTACAAATAACAGAATATACACATTTCCAAATGAGTGGGCTATAAAATTTGTAGGGCCTGTTAAAAATTACATAGATTTTCCCTTATCAGCAGTTTGTACTGGTGTTGATGTCGATTATGGTGGTGGTCAACCTTTCTCTAATATGATAGATGGTGGTCCTTCTGTTTATACTTTAACAGTTAACTTTACAGAAACAACCACAATAGATAGAAAGAAATTTGATGAACAAATATCTGCTAAAACAGGTGGTAATCTAAATTCAACTAGGTCAAGATTTACAACTGGTCAATTTGATACCCAAGAGCCACCTTCTAAAGAAAGTCGAGAACAAGCAGATGACTCAGGCAGAGCTGATGATAGTGGTGATAATAATCAAACTAGTAAAAAAACATCAAGACAAAGAACGCGTTTAGGTAGAGAAATATAATGGCTAAAGGATTTTTTAAACACATACCAAATATAGCATATGATTTTAAAAGCGATGGTAACTTTTATCAAGCTAAAGATTTATTTCGTAAGGTATCTACATTTTCATATTTACAACAGAATATAACAGGTTATGAATACTATAGAGTTGTAGACGGTGAAAGGCCAGATGTTGTAGCTTCAAAATTATATGGTGATTCAACTTTATATTGGACATTTTATTTAGTAAATGAAAATCTACAAGACACAAACGATTGGCCTAAATCAAACTCACTACTTAAAAAATTTATAGACAGGAAATATTCAGGAACAACTTTAACAGCTTCATCTTCCACAGATATAGTTTCATATAATCATGATACAAATGTTTCAAGTAAATTTTTATTAGGTGAGAAAGTTTCAGTACCAAATGGAGCTTTTGGTTTTATAACAAAAGTTGACCCAACATTTAATAGAATAATAATTAATTCAAGAAGTGGTAGTATTGAGAGTGGTGTTGTGGTAACAGGAGAAAAATCATCAAAAAGTTTTACAATTAGTTCTGTTGCGGCTGAAAAAGATACTGTAAAACATTATTTAGATTCAAATAATCTAAGAACACTTTCAAGTTCTGGTAATACTCCAGTTTCTTTTGAAGAACATGAAAGGTCAGAAAATGAAGATAAAACTTTAATTAGATATATTCAACCTAAATATATAAATCAAGTGGTGAAAGAATTTATTGAATTAGTAAGAGATTAAATTATGGCGATTGGAAAAGATAACTCAAGAGCTACGAGTTATGAATTAGAAGTATTAACTTTAGTGAATAACGAGGGTGACGGATTTGATATTCGTAACCAACTCATTCAATGCAAAATATATGAATCAATCACTGCTAATTTTCTAATTGGTAATATAGTTATAGATGATGGTATAAATCTTTTTGAGAAGGCTAAAATATTTGGTCAAGAATCACTAAGAATTAAATATTCACAACCAGCTGGTATGGGTGATGAAGTCGACCCAGATGATGTAATTGATAAAACTTTTAGAGTTTATAAAGTAGACCAAGTTAGAAAAGTTGACCAAGATAGAACACTTTTTAGACTTCATTTTTGTGCACCTGAATTACTTCAAGCTAAGAGAATCAGAGTAAGTCAAGCCTTTAGAGGAAACTTATCAGATATAGTCGCTGGTTTATGTGAACAACATTTAGATATTAAAAACGATATAGTTCCTGGTGATTCACATTTTGAAATTAGAGAAAAATCATCTGGAGATAATTTTCATGTAGTCGTACCTAACTATACTTTAAGTTATGCTATTAATTATCTTTGTAGACAGGCACAGGGCACAGACGCAGAATCTGGATTACAAGATTCATTTTTCTTTTTTCAAACAGCTAATGGTAATTTTAGATTACAATCATTAGATTCAATGTTAAAAATAAAATATGCTGGTAATAGACCTTTTGCATATACAGAGACAAGAGAAGATAACCCAAAAGATATACCAGCAGATAAAACAGATGAAGGACTAGTGGGTATTGGTAGAAAGATACTTGGTTATAATGTGGGTATATCTGCAGATGTTTTGAAAGGTATAACTCAAGGTCTTTTCGCTTCAAAACAAACAACGATAGATACTACTTTTAAATATTTTTCAGAAAGGTCATATAACTTTTTAGAAAAGTTTTATGCTGGAAAAGATTCAGCTATTGACATTTATCCTTTCGTAAGAACTGCACCTGAAAGTATATACAAAGGTGGTTCAGCTGGAGAAGGTCAAGATGTTCCTATTCTTGGAGCTAAAACTTTAGATACGATAGGTTCATATGCAGACGCGAACATATTACTAAAATCAGATACACAATTTGTTCATAATGAAGAAAATAAAATAGTCCAAATAGGATACGATAAAGCTCAAGGTACAGACCAGTTTAGACAGGCAGCTAAACAACTATTAGAATATCATACAGTCAGTGCTGTATTATCAGCTAGAACAGATATATCTGTAGGTCAAATAATTAATTTACAAATACCAGTATCATCTCAAGGTGAAGATAATATAGACCCATTCTTTTATAATGGTGACCATTTAATAACTGAAATAATGTGGAAGTTAACACCATCGGATTGTGAAACACATATTAAATGTATTAAAGATTCTGTAATAAATCACATAGAGACAACACAGGTAGAATATGGGAAAAGTATATAATGGATAATTATTTAGGAAGACAAGGATTAAATTGGTTTTACGGAGTAGTTGAAGACCGAAATGACCCATTATATTTAAATAGAGTAAGAGTTAGAATATATGGTAATCATACTTACGATAAACAAAAAATAGCCACACCAGATTTACCTTGGTCAGAGGTTATGATGCCTACAACTTCACCTTCTCTATCAGGTTTAGGTCAAACTACACATGGATTAGTAGAAGGTTCTACAGTTATTGGTTTTTACAAAGATGGTTCTGAAAGACAAGAGCCAGTTATTATGGGTTCTTTTATTGGAACACCACAATCATTTCATAGAATAGATGAAACTATTAATGAAGATGGCAGTCGAAACTTTACACAGGTAGCCAGAAAGGCTACAGAGGGTTTTAATGACCCTAGGCTAAAAGAAGCTTCAAGTTATGAAGGGACTCCTGATGGTCCTAAACCAAAACATATTCAAAGACCAGATGGTCTTACTTTAGATTTAAAAAATTCACCAAGAAAAGATGGTCTAACAGAGGGTGTAAATTATCCTAGAACAGAATATCTTGGTATCTCAGATGTTAATTTATTAGCGAGACCAACAGACTACGCTTCTGAAAATAATAATCCAGTAAAAGACATATATCCTGTTCTTACTTTAGATACTCAAGAAGGACCTGGTTTAGAAAATTTAGAAGTAGGTAAAACAGAAGGTAAAAATAATACAGCCCTTAGAGATATTACAACATATTTAAAACCAAAATATCCATTTAATCATGTTCAAGAATCAGAATCAGGACATTTAATTGAGATAGATGATACACCAGACTTTGAGAGAATACATCTTTATCACAGAAAAGGTACAAGATTTGAAATAGACAAAGACGGAAACTATGTAGAAAAAATTGTAAAAGACAAATATTCTGTGGTGGCTGGAAATGATTTTGTTACAATTACAGGAGATGTTGTTGTAAATATAACAGGTAACGCTCATGTAAATGTTACAGGTACAAGTAATATAACATCTCAAGATAAAATAACAATCACAGGTAATAACGAAACAGAGATTATATCAGATACAACAATCACAGGTAAACTTCATGTTACAGGTGAACAAACTAATGATTCAACAATTACAGCGACTGATAGTATAACAGGTAAAGAAATAGTTCTTGATACACATACTCATACAATTAGTTCTGGTTCATCAGCAGGAAAAACATTAATACCTGATGCATAACATTTGTTAAAGTGATATAAATACATACCATGGCACAATATAATACTAAGAATCAATCAAGTATAGTAAGTAGAAGGTTTTATACAGACATTGATATAAACATGCTAAATCACCCACAAAGTAAAGATTTAGTTTTAAAGTTTGATATAAGTGCTATAAAAAGGTCAGTAAGAAATTTATTATCAACAAATAATTATGAAAGACCATTTAAACCAGGTTTAGGTGTAAACCTTAGAGGTATGTTATTTGAATTAAATTCAACACCTACAGATGTTTTAAAAGATGATATTATAGAACTCATAGAAAACTTTGAACCAAGAGTTAATATTCTAAATGTTTCAACTACTTTTCGAGGTAATACTTTAAATGTAACACTAGAGTTTTCGGTAATAAATGACCCAAGACCACAAGAGTTAACACTAGCACTAGAGAGAGTAAGATAATGGCGACGGTAAATAGTTCAAATATTAATATAACAGATTTAGATTTCGAATCAGTAGAAGCTAGTTTAAAAGAATATCTTAAAGGTCAATCAATACTCAAAGACTATGATTTTGAGGGTTCAAACCTTGCAGTTCTTGTAGACTTACTAGCTTATACTTCACATATATCAGCATTCAACGCAAACATGGTTGCGTCTGAAATGTTTTTAGATACAGCACAAATAAGAAAGAATGTAATTTCAAGAGCAAAAGAAATAGGGTATACACCATCATCAAAGACAGCAGCTAAAGCTACATTCGATTTAACAGTAAATAGTCCGACAATAGCGGGCTCAACACCAACATCTTTAACTATACTAAGAGGTCATAGATTTAATACAGTTTATGATGGACAAAATTATACTTTTGTTTCATTAGATAATAAAACAATATCACCAGTTGGAACTCAATTTAAGTTTAATGCTTTAGATGTTTATCAAGGTTCTTTAACTTCTGATATCTATGTCTATGACGGTCAAGAAACAAACCAAAGATTTGTATTAGTAAATCCTAATGTTGATACTTCAACAATCTCAGTTTCAATCAACTCAAATAATATAGTATCATCTTGGACTAAAGCTGAAGATTTAATAAATGTTACAACAAGTTCAAAGAATTACTTTTGTCAAGAAAATGATGATGGATTATTTGAGATATATTTTGGTGATGGTATCATTGGGGCTAGACCTTTAGACGGAGACACAATCACAATATCTTATTTAGTAGTTGACTCAACTCATGCGAATGGGGCTAATACTTTCACAATGTTAGACGCAGTAAATGGTAACTCAGATGTTTCGTTTACAAATACAGTAAGTGCATCTGGTGGTAAAGAAGAAGAATCAATAGACTCAATTAAATTCTCAGCGAATAAATTCTATACTTCTCAAAACAGATTAGTTACAGTATCAGACTTCAAAGCTAAATTACAAGAATTATATCCAGGCGCTGACTCGATAGCTGTATGGGGTGGAGAAGATAATGACCCAATATCATATGGTAAAGTTTTTGTATCAGTTAAGCCTTCTCAGTTTTCAAACAATCTAACATCTTCTGAAAAATCAGTTTTAAAAACATCTTTAAAAAATCTTAGTATGTTAACAGTAAGACCAGAAGTTGTAGATTCAGAGATATTACAAATATTACTAACAACTAATTTTAAATATGACCCAACAAAAACATCTAAATCAAAATCAGCTTTAGAAACATTAGTTAGGGCAGCTATTATATCATATGATGATAATAACTTATCAGGCTTTGATACAATTTTTAGACATTCACAATTACTAGGTTCAATAGATGATGTAGAGCCATCTATTCTATCGAATATTACAACACTTAAACTTAGAAGAAATATAAAAGCAACAGTTGACGGAACAGCTTCAGGTTATGAAGTATTGTTCGGAAACGCTTTATATAATCCACATACAGGACATAATATGAGTTCTGGTGGTATTGTAGAATCAACAACTTTCAGAGTATCAGGTGATAATACTGATTATCAATTTGATGATGATGGAAATGGAAATATAAGAAGATATTCTTTAGTTAATTCTACAAGAGTTTACAAAGACAATAATGCAGGAACTATAAACTATTCAACAGGAAAAATAACAATTAATAGTTTAACATTAGCCTCAACAGGCAATACTGATAGTTCAATAGATTTCACGGTGATTCCTAATTCAAATGATGTTATATCAAATAGGAATCAGTTGTTGGATATCACAGCTTCTGAAATATCTGTTACAGGTGTAGGAGATACAGTAGCAAGTGGTGAAACGAGTGCTGGGGTTGGATATACTACTACCTCTAGTTACTCTTAAAATATGATTCATGTATATGCATGAAGTAACATTCCCACATGGGGTGGGTTTTTAAAATGCTAATTTAAGGAGAACTAAAAATGGCAGATAAAAAAATAACGGCGCTTACCGATTTAAGCACAGGTATTGCAGGAGAAGACCTTCTGCATGTTATTGACGACCCAAGCGGAACTCCAGTCAACAAAAAGGTATCAGTTCTAAATGTTCTGAATAATTTACCTACTTTCTTGGCTTTCGCACAGACAGCAGGAGCTATCTCAGGTTCCTCATCAACTGTAGATGTATCTAAAGCTATACATCATATTACAATTAGTGCATCTGGAACAGACGCTATAGCATTACCAGCTGGTTCAACAGGACAACTTATGATTTTTGTTGTAACAGTAGATGGTGGTGGAACAGGTGCTCAAATTGACCCTGCAGGTACTAACTTGTTTAACACAATCACTTTTGCAGACGCAGGTGATGCATGTTTATGTGTTTACACAGGTTCATCTAAGGGTTGGGCGATAGTCGCAAACCAAGGTGGTACAATAGCATAATAATTAAAAATGCCTATATTTTACGATAGAATAACCGACCAAGTCGAAGAACTTCTTCCTGATTATTATCAGAAAGATGGTCCTAGATTTATATCTTTTATAAAATCTTATTTTGAGTTTTTAGAAAAAGGTCAGTTAATCTATAAAGACCAGGCAGATATTGATTATATTGGTTTAGAAGACGGAACTACGGCGGGAGAGCTCCCTAATTCTGCAGGTGAAAGAGGTAATCTTTTACAAGAGGAGGGAACCTATGCTCCGTCTTCTATCACCAATGCTAAATTTAATTATGAAATTGACATTGACCAGTTTACTGCAAATCCTAGTCAACCTGAAATAGCTAAGACGGCATTCGAACAAGATGAATTTATTGTCGGTTCTAGGTCAAAAGCAGTAGGTCGTGTTGATGTTATAGGTACTAGTTCTAACCTTTACATAGAACAATTCTCAGAGGCACAATTCGAACCAGAAGAATTAATTACAGGTCAAACTTCTGGTATGACAGCTACAGTAGATAGTTTCAAGGCGAGTCCATTACAAGCTGCAAATAATTTATTATCTTATGCAGATATTGATAAAACTTCTGGAGACTTTTTAGAGTTTTTCAGAAGAGACTTTATGCCTTTTATTGACCGAGATGTCTTAGCAAATAAAAGATTATTAAACAAACACATTAAAGACTTATACCTAGCGAAAGGTTCAAAAGAGTCTTACGAATTTTTATTTAGAATATTATATGGTCTAGAAGCAGAAGTTAGTTTTCCTTCTGAACAAGTTTTAAGACCATCAGAATCAGCCTTTAGTGAGAAATCAGCATTAAGATTATTCTCAACTAAAAATTTATTACCATTCAAAACAGGTTTTATACAAGTTGTTGACGGAAGTGGCGTTCCAATAAAAAAGGCTTTTATTGACGAAATAGAACAACTTAGTTTTGCTAGTGATGGTGAAAATTCATATGAAGTTACTTTAGAAACTCCATTCACAGGAGACTTTACTATAGGTGAAACTGTAGTTGTAAAAGATAGAGACAATTTAAGAGCTGAGGTAGAAGCCACAATTAGAGGTTCTATATCAGATATAGACCCAAATACAAGTAACACATATGTTGGTTTAGAAGACGGTCAGGCTGGTGACTTAGAAGATATAGTGGTCTTAGAAAACTCAGAACACCAAAATATAGTTTTAGAAGACGGAGATAATTTAGTTGACGAGAATGGTGACCAATTAATTTTAAACTTCGATTTAGGTTCTCAGATATTTGAACCTAATGCTATTCGATTAGAATCCACAGAAGGTGGTATAATATTAACAGAAGAGTCTGTATTTGATGACACAACAGGGTTCTTAGTAACAGATTTTGCTATACTACATGAACAGACTGATTCATTCCCAAATATTATTGGGGCACCAGATACAAGAAGATTAGGTTCTGGTGTTTCAGAAGAACAAGCTTCAAGAGGTTCATTATATAGTTTATCAGATAAGATTGAATTCAAAGGTCCAAGAAACTCTACAACAACTACTAAAGCCACAGGATTAATTGAGATTGGGCGTGGTGGTATAACAGATGTAATTATAGATGATGTAGGTTCTGGATATGTCAATGGCGACATGATAGTATTTGATAACTCCGATACAGACGGCTCAAATGCAGAAGCTGAAGTTAAATCTGTAGAAGACTATATCTTACTAGAAAACGCAACAGAAGAAGGTATATTTACATTTACACTTACATCAGCTCAAGCTGCAGGGACAGCTTCAATCTCAGGTAATTCTACAGATTTAGGTTCACCATTTTTAGGTTTTGACCCAAGAAAAGTTAGAGTCTTTATTGGTTCTAATGTATCTAATTTAGTAGAAAAAACAAGAATTACACATTTTACAACAGACCAAGCTGGACAAGAAATAACACTTACAGAGGCTGCTGGGGCTTCAGCTGGTAATATAATAGAAATACATGCATCTCACAGAGGTATAAGATTAGAATCATCATTAGAAGATAATCCTGTAGACACACCTTTTGGTACAGATATTCATCCAAATAATAATTACTTAATGAATGAGACCTCTGGTTCAATTAGGTCAATAAAAATTACAAATCCTGGTATCAACTATAAATCACCACCTAAAGCTTTCTTTGGTGGTTTTGTGTATTACGATACACTAACACTTGGTGGGTCAGCCACAGACTTTACAATCGGTGAGACAGTAACTGCTAATTCAGTTACAATGATAGTTGTTAGGTCAGATTTAGACAAGAAAAGAATATTAGTTAGAAAAACAAATACATCAACTAATAATGTATCAGGAACTGCTACAACATCTTTATCAAGTATATCATTTACAGTAACTAACTCTACTGTAACTAATGGTGTTTCTGGTAAAGTATTAGCTTATGGTGATAGTATTGGTTCTATTCTTCGAAGTAAGATGGACGAAATCGGTCATAATCACGCAGAGCCAGCTATAGCAGTTTATGAAAATCACGCATTAGTAAAAGATGTAACTGGAACTCCAAGAGTTGATGAAACAATTACATCAACACCAGCAGGTGTTTCAGCTACAGTAACAGCTTACGATTCTGATAAACAAATATTATCTCTAAAAAATGTTAGAGGTATTTTACAAGATGGTGAGTTCTTAACTACAAGTGGTGGGGCTACAATGTTTATAGCCAAAATAAATCCAGCCACAATGAGAGGTTTAAATAGTTCAGTATCAAAGAGAAATGGAAACTTCTTAGATGTAAAAGGATTCCCAAGTGAATCTTCTCAAAGAATTCATGATAGTAGTTATTATCAAGACTATTCATATTTAATTAAAGTTGGTAAAACTATAAATGAATACAGGTCATTAGTTAAGTCTTTACTATCTCCAGCAGGAACAATATTCTTTGGTGAAGTATCTATTAGAAATCAAATAGATGTAACACCTGATTTATATAATGTTAGTTTCGATACATCAAATCAAGCTAGGTCATTTATACCTAGACTAGTGATTGGTTCTAAAATAGATGCTGCAGATATTCAACTAGAAGACGCAACAAAAGATAATTTCTTAACTAATGACTCAATATTCCCTGCAAATGAGGGTAGAATAGAATTAGAATCAGCTGATGGTGTCATAAGAACTGAAAGGTTCTTATGTACTGATACAACAGCTGCAGACCATACTTCACATAATATTAAAGACCAAAGTTCAGGTCAAAGAATTTATACTCCAGATGTAAGTGAAGAGATAGACGAAACAGACAAAGCATTTAATGAGAGAATATTAACAGCTAAAGCGGGAGCTAAAGGTAATCGAGTTACAAAAGAATTAGAAATATCTCCTCATTTTAATCAACATAAAATTAGTTATACAACTTTAAATAATAGTTTAGCTGTTGGAGTTGTAATTAGAGGAGCTACATCAGGTGCAAAAGGTGTTGTTATCGAGCATGACACATCAAATAAATTTATATTAGTCTCTAGAAATCCTTTGAATGAAGGTGTAAGTCATGCTGACTTTACAACAGAGATTATTCAGAATGAGGCTGCAACGACAAACTTCTTTACAGCAACTTCTGTAAGTTTACATCAACCACCAGACGATTTAACAGAAATACAAACTACAACTATAACTGCAGACCAAACTGCATCAGGTAAGACAGCGACAGAGGGTGGTGGAGAACCATACGACCATACAAATACTGTATCAGGATTTACAGGTAGAGGTAAAATATTAGTTGCGACAGATAATTCTGAATATTATGACTCAGAGATGAAACAAAGAAGAGTAAATATAGTTTCATCTCCAATATTCGCAAGAGCATCTACTCAGAGAGGTAGAACATATTCAGCTGGTATAAAACAAGCGATATCAACAAATACTCAAACATCAAGAACATTAGGTTCAAATACTGTGGCAGCTAACAGTAATGGAACAGCATTGAGAATAGATTCAAACTTAAATACTACAGAGATGGCAGGTGGTTATGGTTTTGGTTACAGACAATCAGGCCAAAGACTATTTGATTCTTTTAAATCTGTAAGTGAAAACTTAATTACAGAAACAGGAGATAGAATCATACCAGAGCCATTAAACGGACAATTCACTTTAGAGAGTGGAACTGATATTGAAAAGTTCCAATCATTTAGTTTAGGATTTGGTGGGTTTATTGTTGTAGACCCAACAAAACCTGGACCACCAGACCAATTAATACAAGAAAATGGTTCACAGTTACATCTAGAAGAAGCTACTGTAAATGATGAAATTGTATTCTTTGTATCAGAAGAATCTACGGCAGATGGTTCATTTATATTATTAAGTGAAACAACTGGTGATAGAATAGTTTCTGAGTCAGAAGAGCCGATGCTTTTAGAAGAGGCTCTAATGATTGAACAAAATGTTAATTTAAAAACAGGTCCAACTATAAGTGATTTGAGCTTCATATCTTTTAGTGAAAATTATTCTATAATGGCTAATTTTAAACAAGAAGGAAGTGGAAGTACAGATAATTTAATTTTAGAAGATGGTAATGATTTAATTTTAGAATCACCTCACGAAGGTATTAGAATTAGTGATATAAGTACCATATATCCAAAAAGATTTGTATCTACACTTGAAAGAGATAGAAGTGAAAAAATTAACTTAAATCATTCAGCAGTCATACAAACTGGTTGAATGGTGATATAAATAACTATAACGATAATTTATTTTTTAAAAAAGGGAAATAACAATGGCAGCAATAATTACTGAAAAATTTAGAACCCACAATGCAAAGCAGTTTGTTGAAATTGTTAGTGAATCTAATTCGCAAGCATACACTTTCATAGGCCGCCCAAATTCGTGGACAGATGACGCAAGTCCTCCTACCCCTGCTGACAATTATAATGATGAAGCAGATGCTCATCGCTCAATGGTGGCATTGAAGAAAATATCAAGTTCAGATGTTTCTCACGCCATTGTTAGAAGAAATTGGACATCAGGAACTACATATGATGAATATAGACATAATTATACTTCATCAAATACCGCAACTAGCGGGGCAACAACACTTTGGGATTCATTATACTATGTTGTAACAGATGATTACAATGTATATAAAGTGATTTCAAATAATAATGGTGGGGCTTCAACAGTCAAACCAGACCATACTACAGCGGCTGACTCAGCTATACCAACTGAATCAGACGGATATAGATGGAAATTTATGTATTCAATCTCAGCTTCAGATGTAATTAAATTCGTAACGAATGATTTTATACCTGTTAAGACAATCGGGGCCAAACAGGCAGTCGGTGGTTCATCAGGAGCACAAGGAACTGCAGCATCAGATGACGGTTCAGCTCAATTTGATGTAGAAAATGCAGCAGTAGCAGGAAATCTATTACTAGCTAGAATTAAATCAGCTGGTTCAGGTTATACAGCTTCTACAACTACAACAGGAATTACAATCAGAGGCGACGGTTCAAGTGGTCAAGCGACTGTAGTAACTAATGGTTCAGGAGGTGTTTCTACTGTAACTATCACAAACGCGGGGTCAGGTTATACAACAGCTTTCATAGCTAACGAAGATATACCTGGTTTTGACAACGGTGACCAAGCAGCTGACGGTACAAACAACTCAGCTAACATAGAATTTATAATTAGTCCAACTCACGGTCATGGGGCAGACCCTATCGAAGAGTTAGGTGGTAATTATGTAATTCTTAACTCTAGATTAGAATACTCAGAAGGAAGTGGAGACTTCCCAACAGACAACGATTTCAGACAACTTGGAGTGATTATCAATCCAGCTACAAATAGTTCTGGAACTCAGTTAACAGCAACAACAGCTAAAGCTTATAAACAAATGACTTTTCAAGCTTCAGGTTTCTCAGCACCAGCTGTAGATACGATTATTAGAAACGCATCAACAGAAGTTGTAGGAACAGCTGTAGGTTTAGTGGTCTCAGTAGACTCTTCAAACAGAATAATTTCATATTTACCTTTCCCAAATGAGTCAGGTAATATAGTAGCTTTCGCGAATAGTAATACCATATTCTCAAGTTCGAGTACGAATCATGGTACACTAGCTTCATCAAGTGCTATAACAGCTGAAGAAGTACAAAGACATACTGGTGAAATTATCTATCTTGAAAATAGAACTTCTGTAGCTAGAGCTTCAGACCAGATAGAGGACATTAAATTAATAGTCGAAATGTAGGATATTAAATGGCACAGAATACAGATTTAAATGTATCGCCATATTATGATGACTACTCAGAATCTAAGAATTTTCATAGAATTCTGTTTCAGCCATCAAACGCGATACAAGCAAGAGAATTAACACAGCTGCAAAGCATATTACAAAACCAAATTGAAAAATTTGGTAATCATATATTTGAAGAGGGTTCTCTTGTTTCAGGTGGAACGATTACAATCAACACCGTGTATGATGCTGTCAAAGTTGAAGATACAAACCCTAATACAAGTGGTACATCTTCAGCAGAATCATATCGAGCTAGTTCAGTCGGAAAGTTTTTCAAAGGTCAAACTTCTGGTGTAGTCGCGAAAGTAATTAATAGTGTTGCAGCTACCTCAGATGGTGACCCTTTAACTTTATATGTTACATATCTAAAAACTAACATTGATACAAACTCAGTAACATCAGCTAATACAACTTTTGTAGACGGTGAAGAGTTACAAGAAGTTACAAATAGTTCTGGAACATATTCAGACGCTTCAAATAATAATGAATTCAAAACAATCTCTAGTGATTCAACCGCAACAGGTTCTGCCGCGACAATTAGAGGTGGTATAATTTATACAAGAGGTTTCTTTGTTAGAGTTGATGAACAGACCATATTATTAGATAAGTATTCAAATACACCAACTTATAGAGTTGGTCTTTCTGTAGATGAATCATTAATAACCTCCTCAGACGATACAAGTTTACTTGATAATGCTACAGGTAGTTCAAATGAAAATGCACCTGGCGCCAATAGATTAAAAATAGGGTTAACTTTAACTAAAAAATTAACCACAGGTACTCAAGATATTGATAATTTTATTGAGTTATCAAGAGTAGAAGCTGGTATCATAACAAAACAAACTGCAATTACAGAGTATAATACACTTGAAAGAACTTTAGCAAGAAGAACTTTTGACGAGAGTGGTGACTATACTGTTAGACCTTTTAATATTGAATTAAGAGAACATTTAAATAGTAATACTAATAATGGTGTTTTTCTCTCTTCAAATACATCAATACCTGGTGACTCAACTAAATTTGTTTCAGTAGTTTCACCTGGTAAAGCATTTGTAAAAGGTTTTGAAATAGATAAACCAACAGAAACAATTTTAACATTAGATAAAGCTAGAGATACAGACACACTTTCGAATTTAGGTGTTCCTTTCGAAATAGGTAATCACTATGATGTAGATAATGTTCATAGTATACCTGAATTCGGTGGTAGAGCTTCTGGAAATAGTACGATATCTGCATTAGGTTCAGTAGCATTAAGAGATACGGAAACTTCAAGCGACGGAACAGGTGCGGGTACACAAATAGGTGAGGCTAGATGTAGAGGATTTAAGAAAGTTGGAACACCAACATATAGTAGTAATGTTGCAACAGATGCTTCAGTATTTAGAATTCAACTATTTGATGTTGCAATGTATACCGAACTTACAACAGCTGATACATCTTACGCTATGATAATAGGTCAAAAAGTTGTAGGTTCTAATTCAGGAGCCACAGGTATTATAGCACAAACAGTAGCGAGTGATGCTACAACAGTATTTCTAAGAGATGTTACTGGTAGTTTCAATACTTCTGATACAATCAAACTAGAGAATGGTGTAGGAAATGGTAAAGCTGTTTCTGCTATTCATACATATTCAACAGAAGATGTTAGGTCAATATCACAAGCAGCTAAAACTTCTGGTGGTGTAACTTTTACCTGTGATACATTATTAACGGACAATCAAAGAACACTATCAGGTACAGTAACCAATGGGTCTTCAACAACAACTGTTACAGGTGTTAATACTAAATTTACTCAAGAACTCAGAAAGGGTGATGTTATTGTATTTCCTTCAGGAGTTTCAAGAGTAGTTGCGTCTGTAACAAATGATATAGCATTACTCTTAACATCTGCTGGACCAAATGAGACTGGTAGAGCTGTTAGACGAAGAGCTAAACTTA
>CETN01039229.1_pt1 | contig 15949 bp, 19 predicted proteins | sample 531301 | NCBI WGS metagenome assembly CETN01 (sample SAMEA2622656, study PRJEB7988) | marine metagenome | isolation source: saline water (ENVO:00002010), including
CCCTTCGCCCTATCTACAGCCTGCAACCTTTTTTCCGGGTCGCTAACTTCATATTCAGGGATTTCCACTCCCCGCGCCTCCATCCCTTTTCTTAGAAGGAATGTCGGAGGGGCAAGCGGATTCGCGCCGTGCGCTGCGGAATGAAACGCTTTTTTAAATTGTCTAAATGCCCCTCTAAACAACCCAAACGCTCGGTCACTAAAGCTTTTATCTTCTTTATCTCCCGCTCTCCGCGTTACCCCCTCGGCAATAATTTGAAATTCTTCATTAAGACGAAGATCATCATCGATTGCTTTTTTGACTTCTATTACTTTAAGAAGCTTATACAGCGGTATGTCATACCCCTCTGGGTTTTGCATTAGCTGATCCAGTTTTAGAGCGTCACGCATTGTGACTCCCGTCGGTGCTCCTTGTTTTAAGGCCGCAACGGTGCCCATTGTTTCAATGGAATCCCCGATGTAAAGTTGCCCTGAAGAGAGTTTCGCAACCGCTAGTTCTCCCGAATCAACTTTTTGCTCTAAAAGACGGTCGTAATTTTTAGAGAGAACTTCCTCCGCTTCTTCTCTTAAATTGGCTACCGTAGTGTTAAGATAGTCCTCTGTGGGGTCAGCTACATTTGTAGCCGCAAGATAGTTAGTAAGTGTTTTCCAATCGTCAGATCGGGAATCAAGAGAATCTCTAAAGAACTTTGCTTGATCGTCAAAAGATCCTCGAGAATCATACTTTTTTGACAGCTCATCGACCTCCGTTGCGTTTGAACCGTCCTCTAAAAGAACTCCGTCTTGAATAAGAGACGCCGTGTAACCTTCAAAAATCTGAGATTCTATCTCAGCATTGTATGCGTCGTTGTCAATATACTGTTCCCGAACGTAATCCCCGTATCGAACCCGACTCTCGAGTTTATCATCGAAGGTATTTTCTTGGGACCATTCGGAGTAGCCTTTCGGCTGAACTAATTCTGCCTGCCCTTCGGCGGCTTCAACGCGGTTGATAAAATCAAGAAGCTCAGACATAGCTGTAGCTGGGTTTGGATATGTATGTTGTAGGATTTACTCGAAAAAACCGAGGCCCGCGCTTTTTACAGGAGCGGAATCTGTAGAGGATGAAAATTTAGCTTGCTGGCGTCGTATCTTGTTCAAGATAGCACCTTGAATTAGCTCGCCGCTTGTCGCGCTATTTACCAATCTAAGTCCGGCAGGGTCGTCCTTAAATACAATTTTAGCGTAGGCTTTTAATTGCCCGACTTGATTTGCTGAAAATACTTTTGGAATGTCTTTGCTGCCTTCTCGGATCGCATCGATTAAATCATCATCAGAAGAAACGCTTTCGGGTATCTCAGACGGAGAAATACCTTTAATATCGGCAGCGATTTTATCCAAAAATCTGGATTGATTAGACTGGTTCCTAGCCATGTCCTCGCCTTGCTCTTCTTTTAGAGCCTTCTGTGCCGCCTCGGCATTCTTAGCTCTAACACGAACGGCATAGTCAATGGCACTCTGTTCCTGCGGAGAAATGTTTCCGTCAGCCAAAGCCTCGTCTGTAACGTAGTCTACCATTCCTTGTTGAGCCGCGTTAGAAGTAAACGAAGAAGGACGGCCTTGACTTGCCTGCGCCGAAACAGTTTTAAATGCGCCATCAAACAACGACCGGCTAGCTGTAGTCGTCAGACCGCCTCGAGCATTTATTTCCATCTGCTTTCTCGCTAATTCCTGAGATTTTTGAAAAGTAGTTTTTTCAGGATCATCGACAATACTCATTAGCTCTTGGGACAAAGTTCCCATTTGAGCGATCTCTTCTCTTCTTCTTCTAGCCTGTTCTTTTTTTTCTTCGAGATCTAAAAGTCCGGCCTCGTATGCAAGGTCTGCTGACCGCATTCTAGTTCGCGCGGTTTGTAATTGAATTACATCCTCTGCGAGCTTGTCGTTTTGAGCGCCAAACCTTTTTCTGATAAAATCACTTTCGCGATTAGACAAGGGTCTAGTGTTAAAAAAGTCCCCTTTGATCGGGGCAATATCATTTGAGTAAGAAAATTCTTCGGCCATCTTACTTTATATTCTAGTTCCTCGACCCGCTCCCGGTGTCGCGTTTTTATTTACGGTCTTTTGAGACCGATCCTTACCCTCCTGCACCATTGCCGCTATTTGTTTTTGTTTCTCTTCTTCGAGTTTCTCTTGCTGCTCTCGAGCGGCTTTTTCTGCGGCCCTTGCCGCCTGAGTGCGAATACCTGGCCTGCCCATAGCTTCGGCTGCGGCCCGTGCTTCTCCGGCTTCTTTTTTATTACCGGCTCTCTTGAGGGCTCTAGCAGCTCTATTCAGTCTTCCTTTTTCTGATTCTAAGCTGCGATTAGCGTCTCCTAATCCTCCTACAGACCCCTCTAATGCTGTAGAAGTTCCGAATGCCCTTCCTTGCATGGCCTCCTGTCTATCCAAACCCGGCGTTTTGGTAACTGCGCTACGGGCTGGGTCAGTCAAAGAATCTTTAAATCTTTGAGCCTCGAGGTTTTTCATCATGCGGCGGCCAGTCCGATTGAACTGTTCAGCCGACACAAGACCTTGGCTAACCATAGCCTCTCTCAGGCCACTCATATTAGCTTTCAGCGCGTCCCCTGAGAGATTCTCTAGCCCTGTTTGCAACGCTTTGCCAAACTCCTTACGAAGGTCAGACTGCTTTTGTTTTCTTTCAAGAAGTCCTTTTGCTATAGCCGCTCCCAGACCGGGAGTAGATTTAACAACAGTTGATCGAGTTGGGTTTTCATACGAAACTGTTTTCATCGGCTCTCCCGATGAGCTTAGGACCGGATTTCCATCAGGATCGAGTAAGTTACTTTCAGTCCGTGTTGTCGGACCTACTTCCGAGCCTAATTCAAGTTCCCCACTCGCAAGACCCGCAGGTATGCTCATAGCAGCTCCCATAGGACCTACTACCTCTGAAGGTGCCGGTTTTGGTGTATCTTGCGACGTAACCGTACGAGCGTTTCTAGCGTCAGCTATTATCTTCTGAATGTCCTCTAAATCAGGACCCGTCAGATTATTTTTTGGTGAACTGGCTAGACGATCTTTAAAAGAAGGTTCTGGCTTTTCTGGGAGATCCACCCCTGCTTGCTCTAGATATTTTCGAGCTGCGTCACTGTACGGGGCTGCGCCTGTATTTTCCTCGACGGTTTCTGCGTCGGCTTCGTCATCCGCGCCAAAAAATTCATTTAAAGCTTTTTGTTGCTTTTCTAAAGCTGTGTTACGTCGGGCTTGCAACACCAATAACTTTTCTCGTTGAGCCTTTGTAGCTTTTCCCCGTCCTATTTTTTTCTGAAAATCACTAATCTCTTTTTCAAGAGCGTTACTTTCTTCTTGGAGCTTTTTTAGCTGTTCAGGATCCATGATTTAGAGATTGCAAGTGTCTAATTTTTAAGGGTCGAAGTCAATCCAGCAAAACCGCATCGTTGTTTTGTAAGGCCCTCCTGAGAGATTTAATTGTTCGGCGTTGGCGCGGGTTGTTTTTCTCCGCTTCATTAGGTGGATCCACGGCGACTAACCCAAGACGTTGCCTAGCTAAATCCAAAGCCAGAAACGCGGCGTCTGCTAAATCAGGGCTTTTTCCAAAGCGGGATTTGAATTCTTGTTTAGACTCTATTTTGACCCGAAGAGTTCCGCTTTTGACTAAATCGTAGTTTCTGCTGGTAATTTCTTGGGCTAAATCGTGCTTGATGCCAAATACTTGACGAGTTCGCATCAGCTCTTTTCCTACAAACCAAAGCTCCGAGACTCGATTAACATACAATTCTTCTCCAATTGCTTTGCTATTTGCACTAACACGACGGTCACTAGCTTTGCCACCAAAGCTAACCCTTAGAAATCGATCCGACCACTCACCGGCCAATACGTCACAAAAAGGTGCTCCGGCTCCTGTGGCATCTACGGCCACGTTCTCAGGTAAAATATTTCTTCTGGTGCAGTGCTCTTTGATTTGTCTCACTATTTGATATGTGCGAGGAACAGCCTTGTTCGACGCATCATCGTTAAGATGTATCGACTCCCCAAACTCGATTACAAATTGCCCCGTCGAGTCGTATCCAACAGCCGCCGTGAACAAAATGGTTCGGTCACCGCCGTTGGTAAAGGCGGGGTCAATACCAGCCAAATAGATTGGTTGCCCTTTCCACGATACCTGGCTCATAGCCTTACTTATGGTTAGCTCGTTTTCTCCGTATATGCCTTGGGTCTCATCGCTGTCGAAGAAAACAGCTCGAACCATCCGCATGTAGCCTCGGGACTCAGGCCCTAGCAACGCCTTGTCCTCATTAATCTTTTCTTCTGTAGGTAACCACGGATACAAGACCTCTCCGGCCAGTATGTTGGGGGATCTTTCTCCATCTAATCGGATGTAGTCCCCGCCCCATTTAGTTGTCCAGTCGTCTTGATTGTTTGTGTCCACTGAGTCCCACCCATTAATAGGTTCGGACCACACTCCAAAAGCATCAAACCTGCTGTTGGGGTTGCTCATGCCTATGAGCTGAAACTCAGGGTTCTTTGACAGGTTGGTCAATCCAGCTTGCAGAATACTTTCTGACAACTCAGATAGCTCGTCCGCAATGAGCAGCGTCCTACGAGCTTTAATACCGATCAGCTTGCCCACAGCCTCGCGTGTCTTAGACCGCTCGGACGCGATCAACGATAGGCCAGCACGCTCTATCAAAGTCCCCTTTTCAGAAACATACGCAGCCGATCCGATTGAATCCCGAATCTTGATCGGGGCACCCTCAACCACTGACAGTAAAGACATGACAGAACCCCAAATCCTTTTACGGGCTTCCCGTAAGGTAGTCGAAGTCATCAAGACTAGTGTGTCTTTGGGCTGGGACAGCCAATTAACAATACCCCATGCCGCCATAGTGTGACTCTTACCAGATGATGCGCTGCCCCCGATTGCTAAATACTTGTTATTCAAAGCAGCCCAAATCATTTGCTCCGCCCAAGGATGACGAACCATCAAAGGTTCCGGCAATTCATCATGGTTCCATAGCTCGTCACAAATGCGCCAAAAGTAGTATTCCTTCGCACGTAAATTTTCATGGTGTGCAAAACCATAAAGCAAGCCAGTTAACGCACTCGTAGGTGGTATCATTAACCCACCTACGTCCATCTTCTTAGTCTCCGCATCGATGTGCGGTTCTAGTATCTGCTTGATGGATTTCTTTGAAACGGACATACTAAACTCACAGCCTACGCCTAAGAAAAGTGTCTGACAAACCTAAACCCGATAGCTTGCAACATAGAGCCCTTGCTATGTATAAAGACAACTGGAAGACCGTTTCGATTGCTAAAGAACTGGGAGTCCATCCGGGAACGGTGCGGCGGTGGTTTAAAAAGATGGGGATGCCTGCAAAGAAAAACGGGCTGCAACCAAATCCTATACAGGAAGTATCTGAGGAAACCGACGCCATCGAAGCGCACTTGGAGAACACTACCGACGAGGCGATTAAAAGAGCGCAGCACGACGAGAGGCAAAGAGAAGATGCTTCGATTATAGACATCGCCGCAAGCCAAGCATCTCCGGCCGAAAAGTATCAGCACTATATTGCGGCTACGGGCATTAAACTTATGCGGGATGGAGTCAAAAACCTCCGCCCCCCTAAGACCGTGCGGGAGCTTTCTGAGTTAGATCAGATCGTGCGGCGTAATCTGGGTCTGAATTCCAAGAGTGGAGCGCCCGCGAAGATGCAGATCGATATTTCTATTCTTAACAACACGAAAGCAGACAGGGGAGGTGGCGCAGTAAAACCTATTATTGACGTTGAATAATGAGCTACTTTTTTAATTTTGATTCAGGAGCCCCAGAATTTGATGGATCCCACTACGATCCGGACAATGACCCGTATATTTTTAGGCAGGAAAATCCTGTGTATATGGAGTTCACAGAAACAAAAAAATACTCCACAGGTAAATCTACCGCAGGCCCTAAGGGGGTAATTTTATACAGTGAGCTGCGCGACGCCTTCCTTGGGATTGTAGAACACGCGACCAAGCCCCCTGTTGCTTGTTACTCGACTTCAGGAACATTGTCCATTCTACAGACTAAGCATGGTCTTAACTCTACAGAAGCTGAACTAGCTCTGGATCAATTGAAATCGTGCAACCTCGGTCCAGAGACTCCTTGTTTTTTAGATTCAAGTTCGATTGAGTGATGGACTCTATTTTCAAGGACAGGGAGGTAGAAATTAATCCTACCGTCTTGATCAGAGAAGACAACAAAAGTAAAAACGATTTTACTTTTTATCGAAAACAATTGTTCGGTGTCTACTATCGAGTAACTCCTAAAACGTCTAAAGAAATATTTTTTATTCAGGGGCTAGCTAAGAATTCTGTTCTTTTTACTCCTGACGTTGGTGACGGTTTAATTCTCGCTCCTTCTTGCTTGAAGCATGTTCAATGATCATTGGAATTGATAACGGGTTGGCTGGAGGTCTTTGTGCAATCTCCGATTTCAATGGTGTAATCATAGACAAGATTGCGATGCCAACACTTCAGCGATCCAAAAAGAAAGAGGTCTGCATTCATTCTATTTCTAACTGGCTAACGCAGTTTGATTCTCGGTTTACGCTAGCTATCGAGGAGCCCTTGGCACACGCCAGAAGTTCACAGGCAGTTCGCTCGATGGCACTTAGTTTTGGAAAACTGTTGGGTATGGCCGAGGTCAAAGGCTGGGCGCATAACAGGATCTCTGTCCATAAATGGCAAAAAGAAATGCTCGGTAGGACCTCCAAGGGTATGACTAAAATCGCAGCCCTCAACACCGCTGAAAGATTAGCGCCACAGGAAAACTGGCTTAAAAACAAACGCTGCCGGACACCGCACGACGGGATGATCGATGCGTTCTTGATAGCCCGATATTATTTGACAAAGGCTAACAAAAATCTATAAGGCCCGCTATGCCTGACAGTCACTCTGACCGCGATCACGCGGAATTCAGTCCGTCGTCCCTTAAATATGTAGCCGGATGTCCTGGCTATGAAGGTCGCAGTGGAACTAGCGCGGCGGCTGAAAAAGGAACCCGGATCCACGAAGCTTTAGAAATCGAAGATCCTTCAAACCTCGAAAGCGAGGAAGAGGTAGACATTTACAACCAGATTATGGTTCAGGAATCCGGATTCCTGAAAGAGTTTACGGATCAAGGAGTTACGGTCTTGGAAGACTTAAAAGAGATTCAACTTAACGTAGAGCTGACAGGAACCGAAACTTGGGGAACCTGTGACCGGTTGAGTATCTTCGACAACCAGACCGCCGTTCTTGGGGACTACAAAACCGGTATCTCAGTCATAGACTCACCAGATATTAATAGGCAGGCTCAAGCATACACAGTAGGGGCTTTTCAAAAGTATCCTGACATTACAGAGATCACCTTTGTTTTCTATGTTCCTGTGAGGAACGAGGTGCTATCGCACAAGTTTCATAGAGACGACTTGCCGGGTCTCGTAGCCCAGCTGTCCAAAATCATTAAGGATGGAGAGAAAATACGTCCTCGATGGAAACTGGGTGAACAGGACCCTTCCGACTTATTTCCCACAGTCAATTGCAGGTTCTGCAAACACGAAGAAACTTGTCCCGCACTTGGGTATCTAGTCATCTCAGTCGCCAAGAAAATAAATCCAGACCTTCCCGAGGTGGACTTCGATAACACGGACAATCCTGAGATTGTCGAACAACTGTGGGTGATTGCTAAGATCGTATCAAACTGGTCACAGAGACTTAAAAAAAGAGCCATTGAAATGGCGCAAGAGGGCGTGGAGTTTCCCACCTTGAAACTCAAAAGTATGGGCTCTCCTAGAAAAATTTCGAATAATGAAGCGATGCTGAAAGTAGCCGAAAGCTATGGCATGAGCCTAGAAACTATCTTAGGACTCGCCAGCATACCCCTTGGAAAGCTGTCAAAAGAAGCGGCAGCAAACGCTGAAAAAGGAAGCAAGAAGAAAATTTCTGACGAATTTCTTGACGACTTAAAAAGCCAAGGCATTATCGAAACCTCAAATCCAAGATTTACTCTTGGATAGAACAGAGAAAATAGAACAGAGAAATAAGATGAGTAGTACTAAGCTAGCTAAAATCAGTAAGACACAGAAAGCAATTGTTGCCCAGTTGCAGCAAAACATGATGGTCGATGCAGGCGACTTGGAAATACCAAGACTTAACGTCGTGCAGAAAACCTCAAACATCGATGCCCCTTTTGGGTCATTGGTAATCGACAAGCAATTCGTGCTTGCTGATCCCGGTCAGAAAATAAGCTGTATCCCAATCAACACCATGAAAGGGTGGGTCGAAGACGTTCCTTTTGGTGAGGGCGATGCTCAAAGAGCATACAATGAGGCCGATAAGGATACGCTGCAAAAGAATTCTAAGTTTAAGATCTTGGAGTTTGCAGAAGTCGTGTTGGGTTTTCCGCAGCCCGAAGAGTCTGAAACAGCCGATGAAGCCTACCCCCACATCGTTGGAGGTAAGAACTACGCAATCGGTAAAATCTACGTGCAAAAAGGAGCGTATAGATTTGTCTTCAAAAAACTCGCGACGTTCTTGCAATGTAACCCAACTTTACCCTTATTCTGGGTGAATTGGTCTATCACTACGATGGAGAAAACCGCAGGTATGAACACATGGTTTGAACCGATGCTTTCAAATAGCACCAGTAGAACCACTGAAGCCGAGCGGGATTGGGCTACAAAGTTTGTTATTTAATGAGTGATCCAAACTTTGACGCTGGGGTCGTCCGCAAAGAGATCGATAATCTCAACGACATGATTGGCCAGGCTAACGAGCAAATAAAAGTGAGCAAGTCTGCTCTGTCTACTTTTTACCACGTTCGGAGCGCACTGGCTCATTCCATTGGAGAGCGCATTGACATCCCTGATGACAATCAGCTCAACCTTTCCCTCGTTATTGACGATGTGATTACCGAGACATCGCTGGGTGATAAATAGGTAATGTGGCGGATCAATAAGACGGAGGTCGCCTTATTGGTCTGGTCATTTCATGGCCTTTAGGGTAACCACATAAAACCCTAAAATCATACCCCCACAGGTTGTCTCGGGCCTGTGGGGGTATTTTTAGATATGACTGTTTACGCAATAGATTTTGAGACCTACTACGACAAGGATTGTTCTATCCGAACTCTTGGACCTCTAGGGTATTTTGCTCACCCAGATTTTGACGCCTACATGGTTACGGTCGTCGGGGACGATGGGACTGAGTTTGTTGGGCACCCTAAAAATTTTGATTGGGCTTTGATAACGGGAAACATAGCCCTGTCCCACAATGCTACTTTTGATGAAACCTTATATTTATATGGAATTAGGCAAGGATGGTGGGAAGAAGCCACGCCAGAACACTGGCATTGTACGGCGGATATGGCCGCGTATGTGCGGCTTCCTCGCTCGCTTAAAGCATCTACTAAAGCGGCCTTTGGACTAGAAGTTGATAAGTCCACACGGGACAACATGAGTGGGAAGAAATGGGAGTCGATGGACGAAGACTTTAGGGCGGAAGTAAGTAAATACGCCCTTAAAGACTCGGAGCTATGCTTACAGCTTTGGGACACTTTTAGCGAACAATGGCCCGAAAGGGAGCGCGTCATAAGCACACTTAATCGAAGAATTTGTCAGGGTGGGATTCCTATCGACACTGATTTACTGAAGGCCCAGCTCGAAACCATAGCTGGGTATTTGTTTGAAGCAGAGAATGCGATCCCGTGGATGGGGTCCAAGCCTCTTTTGAGTCGGGCAGCATTCGACGAGCAATGTCAAAACTTAGGTTTAGAGCCGCCCGCCAGTCTTGCAGCTACAGACCCAGAGGCTAAAAAATGGTTGGAATACCACGGAAAGAAACATACTTGGATCAACGCCGTGCAAAATTGGAGGCGCATAAATGCGCTAAAGAAAAAGGTCGAAAGCTTCGATGTGGCGACGATGCCTGACGGTCGATACTATGGCGGCTTTATGTATTTCGGAGCGCACACCGGGCGCTTTAGTGGGAGCGGTGGGAACCTTAATCTCCAGAATTTACCAAGGGACGAAATGTTCGGGGTCAATCTTCGGCACCTTATACGGGCTAAAGAGGGCAAGCGGTTAGTCGTTGTAGATCTAAGCCAGATCGAAGTGAGAACTTTATGTTGGCTTGCTAAGGATAGTCAGATGATGGAGGAAATCGCTTCTTGCGAAGACATTTATGAGGCGTTTGCAATTCGATTTAACCTCTGGCAAAAGGAATCCGGATCCCTGAAACAGGATCCCAAGCTCCGGCACAAAGTAAAAGCTATGGTGCTAGGATGCGGATACGGAGCAGGCAAGAAACGCTTTGCAGAAATGTCTGGCATGAAGCGTTCAGAAGCTGACGCGGCCGTGGATATGTATAGAGACTCGATGAGGAGCGTGACTAAATTATGGCAAAAATATAATATGACAATCTCGTCGTCGCACGAACTGACACAACAGGGTTACCCCACAAAGTTTGTCGTGCCCCTACCAAGTGGCCGGGTTCTGGATTACGGTTACATCAGAGAAGACTATGTCGAGAACAAAGGGAGTCAGTACACAGCTTATTTTCCTAAAGGCACAAAGATGGTTCCTACAAGATTGTGGGGAGGGTTTGTGGCTGAGAACGCCTCTCAAGCATTAGCGCGGGATATTTTTTCAGACATGCTTGTCCGGGTATCGGAAGCCGGTCACAAAATAATTATGCACGTTCACGATGAAATCGTCGTGGAGACGGAGAAAAACTGTGCCGAGCAAACTCTTTCTGAAATAATTGAAATTATGACGACTCCCCCGGAATGGATTCCGGATATACCCTTAGATGCAGAAGGTTCTGTAGTAGAGAAATACACTAAATGACTTACCGATATATAAAAAACCTTAGGGATGCTTCAGCGCAAAAGTGCTCTGACCTGTCGTCTCTAAAATCACAAAAACCTGGATTTCAAAACAAGGCTGACTATAGAGCATGGTGCGCCACAGATACCACCAATCATGTATTCTACACAGCCCTAGAAGGTAGAGCCCCGTCGAAAAGAATATCGGCCGACAATCCCGTCAACGTAGCGCACGGCATGGTGATCGACTACGATGCCCCGGTAGATTGGAACTTGGTAGAACTCAAAATAAAAACGGTGTGCAAAGATAAACTTCCGACATGGAGGTCTAGGACGCACTCAGGATACATAAGACTAGTATGGGAGTTTGACACACCCGTCCCTATTAGTCCTGATATGTTTTCTGCTTTCTTTAACGAGTTAAAAAATATTCTCCAAGCGCATAAAGTCTTCGCGGGCTTTGACAACACTTCTTTAAACGCGGCTCAATATTTCGAGCTTGGAGAAGACTGGACAAAGATAGGAGACCCCTTGCCAGACAGTGTGATACAGACGGCGCTGTTGAAAGCAGCGAATGTAGCGCCTCCTCAGAGTAAAGACACCGCGATCCCCATCGAGGTCATTGCGGCTAAGGTAGCCGAAACCTATGGGCATCGTTGGCGAGGAGAATTTGAAGTAGGGTGCAGAGGTCCTTTGTTTTGGATTGATGATGGTATCGATAGAGAGGGGGCTCAAGTCTCGGAGGATGGGATGATTTGTTACAGCGACCGTGCTGGTAGGGGATTCGTAACATGGAGGGATATCTTTGGAGCCGAATTTGTATCTGACTACGAACAAAAGAAGATGGGGAATCTTTTGGATGAGTATTGGTTCAATGGAAAAACATTTTTTAAACTGCTCAACAATATCGCGGTTCAAATTCCCAGAGACCAAATAATACTAGAGCTAAGACAACTGGGATTTAGTCCCAAGAAGAAGAAAGGTGTTCCTTTGTCGGAAGTAGAGTCGGCCCTTCTTGTCATCAGCAATCAAAATAGAATCCACGAAATCGCCCCCGTAGTGTTTTCAAAAGAAAGAATTGTAGAATGTAGTGGGAACAGGATTCTTAATACATCTATGATTGAGCCTGTAGAACCGGCTGAAAGCGGTGCTAAAGAACACTGGCCTTTCTTATACGGGTGGCTTGCCCAACTATTCGAGAACTCTACTGACAGGCCCACTGTCGAATATTTCTTTGCGTGGATGAAGAGATTTTATGAGGCTGTCTTGGAAAGAGAACCGAAGCAGGGCCAGGCACTTATTCTTGTGGGCCCGACGAACAAAGGCAAAAGCTTACTATCAAACAGGGTCATCTCTGGATTGGTTGGAGGATTCTCTGACGCTTCGGATTACTTATCGGGACACACCAAGTTTAACAAAGACCTTGGTCGAGTAGCTGCTTGGGTCATCGACGACACGACAAGTGCCAGTTCATTCCAAGATCAGCGTAAAGCTACGGAGTTAATAAAAAGGGCCGTCGCTAATCCACGTATAGAATACATGGCTAAGTATGCTGATGCCTTATCTATTCCTTGGGCCGGTAGAGTTATCATGTCCTTAAACATGGACGCAAATAGCTTGTCTGTGATACCGGCCTTGGACAGCAGTAATCGGGATAAGCTCATAGCTTTAAAAGTAAGAGATGAAGCTACAAGCAAGTTCCCAGCAAATAAAATTTTAGAAGAGACTATCTGGAGAGAATTACCCCACCTTGGGAAGTGGCTCATGGATTGGGAAGTCCCACAAGAAATAGAATCGTATGGCCGGTTCGGCGTTAATAGCTTTATTGACATCGCGGTTGCGTCAGCCGCATACGACAACTCGAGCAGGTCGTCGGTGGCGGAACTAGTTGAGTTCTTTGCCAAAAGATGTCGTTCATTAAACGACTCAATAAAGCAATGGGAAGGAACCCTTACAGAGTTTCAAGTAACTCTGCACGATTTTAACAACGGAAGAAATGTGGGGATGTCGAACAACTTAGAATTTGTTCGGCGGGGTATGTCAGCCTTAGAAGAAGCAGGCAAAGCAAACCCAAACGTGAGGCCAGTTAAATCTGTGGGGCACGGCGGCGGTAAGGTTTGGTCAATAAGTATTGACGAAAAGTATGATATTACTCCAGCAATGGTGTCACTTCCAACTTAAAGGGGATCGTAATCTTTCTAGAGGAATGTGATATCCACTAGCTCGATACATAAAACCGCTAGAGTCTTCGTCGCCGCGCTTTTTAAACTCACCTTCATTGAGCAAAGCTTTTCTAGTTATCCACCCCAACAACCACGCCTTTGTTAAATCTTTGTCTACACGGACAAAGTAGTAATAACTTGCTTTTGGAATTACTTTGGCCGCACAGTTAACAGAAGCCGTGTAGTGTGGCAAAGGAGGAGACCCACAAGTTTTTGACTTAACGTCTATCTTTCGGCGACCAAGAATAAAATCATGGTCTAAACTTGTTCCCCCAACATATGACGCCTCAGGATATAAATGTTCAAATGCAAGCTCCCCTAAAAATCCGGTCATGCGGCCCGCTCCATACGTAAACGAGTTTGGTAAAACCCCCTGCCGTTTGCTCCGCTGGAACGCAATTTTTATATCTTCTGGCGCAGGCTCGAAAACCACAAACTTACCCCCTTTTTCCTTTGAGAATTGGGAGGGCAAGTGACGCTTCATTACCAGAGGTGTTTGCAGGCCCAATATCGGGCCGTCGTTTTATCTTTAGCTGTTGAACACCGCATCCTTGATCTAAAGTTAGCTCGGCGTTTGGGGTCTTTGTGCGTTCTAAAATCTTCGTAATCGCGATGCCCGTAAGATATTTTGCGGATTTTATTCCCCTGTTTTGCAAGAACGATGAACTTTTTTTTGCTACCTTTAGGGGCTCGCTTTGGCTTGTTTATGCCAGGAAAAGTCTCGCCTCGATACGAGATCTTTCCTGAAGGTAATCTTTTGAATTGTCTCTTAGTAGCCACGGCGTGGAACTTCTTTTTTCATTCGGGCTTCAACGGCCTTTTCAAAAGGAACGTCATCTTTTTTTGACTTTTCCTTAGCCGTTTTTTTCTTTGCCGTTTTCTTCTTAGCTTTTTTCTGAGCCTTTTCAGAAAGCTCATCAAAATGAAAAAGTTTTTGGCTGTTTTTGTTATGAGATGAACCTGTATGAAGATCTCCATTAGGCATCTTGTGAGTACCACCCTTATGGATGGTTCCGTCTTTTAGGTAGTGTGCTACACCTTTCATGGTTATTGTTATCTAGTTGCTCTTACAAATGCTCTTCTTTCAGCCTTGGTATACTTAGCTCGTTGTTTACCAGCACGGGTCGCTTTTCTTTTAGCTCTGTTACCAGCCGCTCTTTGCGATTTAGTTAACATCTTGCGAGCTTTTTTCGGCAAATAACGCTCTCCCGTTTCTGATGATTTTTTACCAGAACTAGTTCCCCAATCTTGTTTAGACCACTTGCGTAATTTATTTCCGGATTTTCTTTTTCCTTTATAGCGACCCCCTCTTTTCTTGTAAATTTTAGTCGCGAGCTGCATTGCTCGAGCAGAATGCTTTCCTCCCATTCTTCGTTTAGCCTCGGCTTTAGCTTGAGCCCAAAGTTTGGGGTTCGACTTAGTCGCAGTTCCCGAAGTTTTCTTTTTTCTACTCATGCTCTAAAACGCTTACAAAATCTTTCCCAAGGTCCAAAAAATAATTCTTCCAAGCATACTACTACAGATTCTTCAGCAAATGTTTCTAGACGATCTAAACCGGAAAAAGCGAAGCAGGCATGAAGCATCTCGTGTCGTACAGTCGCCTTAACCTCGGCTGGTTTTAAATTAGAATCTACCACAATAGTTTTGCGCTCATGTGAGTAATACCCGAAATATCCTTTTGAACGTCCGTTCTCATCGCTCAAATCTTCCCTGATTATCTTAACAGGAACTCCTGCTATATGGACTGATTTGGGGAGAGTCATCCGTCTGCGAATTTATTTATAGCTCTGGCAAATACTCCGGCGAGTTTGCCCCTATGATTATTAATTTTTTGCCACTCGTCGCAGTTACTTCCAAAGAATGGCTCGGCCAAAACGCACGGGACCGGAGTCTTGCGAAGAGCGTAACTGCCCCTCTGATTTTTGGCTCTAGGTTTAGCCCCCCGAGATTTCATCTCAGGGTATGTAATCTGCATTTCGTCCCTTAAAGCATAAGCTAACCGTGCCCCTTCTTTGCTCGTGTGCCAATACAACCACTCATGCCCCTCGGCCTTAGGACCTGCTGAATTGAAATGAAATTCAATGACCGCATCGACTTTGTCTTCAGTTAACTTCCGAGAAAGGTAATTTATTCCTCCAACATAACTACGGGCTACATAGTCATCGTAGATTACATAATCTACTTGTAAGCTTGGCAAAATCCTACGGACTAAATCGCAGTTAAACTGCCACTCAGAAATAGAGTAACCTGACTCCCTTGAAGTCATAGCTCCTTCATCTCCTTTGCGAGAGTGTCCTACAGCCAAACCAATTTTCATTTCTTAATAATCCTGTAAAGAGAGGCTAGTCCAACAGCTATACCTACTAATAAAGACCCTACTCGTAACCAATACTCGAATTGCTCCTGCATACTTGTAACCAGCCCTATGACGGGGGCGGCCATCCCGATCAAAGAATCAAATATTCTAGTATTGATCATTTTTCGCCAATAATAATTGCTCGTTGATAACTGTAATCAGAATGAAATTTATGATTTTTTCGTCCGATTAAAGTTCCTTCTACAAAAGAATAAGGAACTCCCTCTACTAGAGTAATCGTTGGGGGATCATAAAGAGCGGAGTCGTTTACGCTCTCTGCGAATTCTTCGTGCCATACGTTCGAGGAGCAGCTTACTAGAAGGACTACCGTCAGCAGCCAAACGAGCAAGCTCATCTTCCAGCTCGTCAATACGCCGGTCTCTTTTGAACCTAACACTTTCGATGTAAGCATTGAGTGCAGCAGTTAAAAGTTGAACAAAGGATTTCACTTGCTCTTAGCTTTGCCCACATTGAGCGCAAGCCATGAAATGACTGCTGAAGCGCGGGAAACCCACTTATTGTC
>CETN01076235.1_pt1 | contig 15894 bp, 10 predicted proteins | sample 531301 | NCBI WGS metagenome assembly CETN01 (sample SAMEA2622656, study PRJEB7988) | marine metagenome | isolation source: saline water (ENVO:00002010), including
GTAATAGTGCCACCAACCATATTACTGCCTGTAATAGTAGCAGAATCTATTTTTCCACCAGTAATAGTTGCATCTTGAAGATTACTTCCTGTTAAAGTATTGGATGCTACATTACCTCCAGTAATTGTTGCAGAAGCAACCTTAGAACCAGTTACAGTTGCTGCAAGTACTTCCGCTCCATCTACGTGAGTAGTTTTTACGCTAAAAGATGAGCCGTCATGAATAAAAGAAATATTTCCATCAGTATAGTGTACAGTTACAAAATCTCCATCAATAGGATCTCTTCCCATTTCCGCAGTTGTTGGAACAGGAGGACTTCCTGGTTTTGTGCCACTTCTAAATACGTGTACAGTCTTTACTGTATCCGAACCACCCGCGCCCTTTCCTTGTACAAAAAATTCTGCACTAAATGTGCCGCTTGAATTTGTAATTTCTGCAAGAATTGCATCATCTTGAAAGCGCACATCTACTTGCTGTTTCATTGGAGATTGTCCAGAAAAAGCTCGAGTAAAAGGATTTCTTACAAAAAGTTTTGTATTACTTTCAATTTCAACAACTTCTCTATATTCAGAGTTTGCAACCTCCGTTCCTACTGAACTATTTGAACTTATTTTTATAAATCCGCCTACATAATAATCTGTAGTAAATGCTGTGCTACTTCCTGTTACTTCTGTACTTCCTGAAGCAACAGTTACAGTGCCGCTTGCTGCAAATAATCCATTTGTGGATGCTCCTATTCCTTTTAAATAATTGAAATTAGATACATTTCCTGTTGAATCAGTGGCTGTTGTATCTGTATGAAGTTGTAATCTTTTCCATGGATCTGCAGTATTACTTGCATCAAAAAACCAAAAAGCAGTTTGTCCACTTGGAAGAGTGCTAAATGATTGCTCTAATTGAGCTGTACTTGCAGGATTAAAAATATATTCTTCACCGCTTGGATGAATATAACGATAAGCAGTAGCATCAATACTTACAAGTCCTGTTGTAGCATTTATCTCAGGACTAAAAGTTAGGAAACCGCCCCGCTGCACTCTTGCAATACGGCTTGTTCCAGGAGCGATAGAGAAGATTTCTCGAGTGATTTCTTGCCATTCTGAGTAGTTTCCTAAAACATTTACTGCACGTATCTTAACAGTATAAGTTCCTGCATCAACATTATTTACAGAAAAAGTGGTTGCATTTCCGGGAATATTTGTAATCTTTGTAAATCTAGAATTAGCATTTCCATCTAAATCCATATTGTGATGAATTTCAAAATGTGATAAGAATCTATATGTTATGGGCTGACTCGAAGAATTGGTATCAGATAAGTCTTCTGTGGGAGTAGACCAAGCAATTTTTACTTTTACCTGTGTTCCTTCTCCATCTTTTGTTACTGAACTTCCCCTAACTTGTTCTATACTTAGATTTCTTGGAGCAGGAACTGGATCATTTCTTTTTGGAGTAGGAATATAATCATATGTTTGTACAGGTTGATCTATATCTATTTCATCATATTTATCCTTTACATATTTACTAGCAGTTATTTCATACTTATTCGTTTCAGTTTGTGCAATTCCAAGTATTCTAAACTCTTTTAAATCATCTGTATTTACATCGTCTTCTCTACTAATCGCCCAGATAGTATCTTGCTGAGGCGCAGAAGAAAAAGCCCCAGTTACTTCAATTGTACTAGCACTTGTGCCTGTAGTTACGCTTCCATTTATAGATTTTACTTCTACTCTTGAATCTTGAGAAAAATGAGTGGATACTGCATTTCCAGAATCATCAACAAGATTTGCTGCCTGTGCTTGAGTTGATATAGCTCCTCCAGAGGCATTTTCAAGTAACAATTGTCCGCGAGTGTAAGCAACACTATTAATAGTTGCATTATCCTGTGTTAAATAAATCCCCGGCTCAGTATAAATTAAATATAGATTACAATCACCTAAATTTGCACCGCCTGGAGCAGTTACAGTTCTATCTAATACTATAGTGTTAGTATCTGATCCTGCTCCCACTCTACCGCTTGATTCTATATTATACTGTCTTTTATCTTGAATATTAACTATATCTCCGGGTCTTAAAAAAGCAGCATTTAATCCAGTTGTAAAACTAACTACCTCAGTTTCTTTTGTGGATGTTGCCAAGTGCCAATCAGCTAATCGTCTTGCTTGTCCTTCTGAGGTACAGCCAAAAGCTACAACACTTGCTGGAATAATTCTACCAACTTTTTCAATATTCGCAGTATCTTCTATAGTTAATATTGTTTGTTTGTAAAATTCATCGGGATTATTCCAAGTTACATTTATTTGATTAGCTCTTGCCTTTTCTCCTGTGTAAGTATAATTAAAAATACCATTTTCAACATTTCCAGTCGTGAATGTATATACAGGCTCTTTTGGAGCATCTTGAATAGTGGCAACTTGACCATCTATCCAATACATCATCGCTCTGAATGTGCTAGCTAAGTCTTTGACTACTTTGAAAGCTTCTTGTTGGTTTGCTATGTATACATTACAAGTAAATCTAGGCTCTGTTCCGCCTTTTCCATTTGGTACTAATTCATCACAATATCTTGCAATTGAAAAAAGTGCAAACTTATCTATATCAGATTCTTGTACGAACTCTCCTAAACCAAATTCTTTATCAGTAAGTATATCGTAAAAAATCCAGGCAGGATTATTAGTATAAACTTTTCTAAAATTAGCATGAGTTACAGCAAGGGTTTCATCTCCTCTAAAACTTCCATTCCATGCTTGATATGTTCCTGTGTCCGCTCCCGTAGTTTGATTTCTTGTATAGAGAGCTTGTTGATTCGCTCTCTCTTCTCTTGTAATATAGTTTGCAGGAACTTTTATTTTTCTACCCTGAATATGATAACTTCGTGTAGGCGGGGATGAAAAATCTTCCGCAGAAAAAGAAACCGCAGCATATGCAGAGGTTGGATAAGAAAATTTATCTAATATAGCAGCTTCAACAGTTTTTACTCTTGCAATACCTGTAAAACTTGCTTTTACATTATCTATTACTGTAGGGTTGTAATGAGTTGAATTATCTGGAGTAATTCTTCTTATTTCAATGTTCCAATCATGAAGCGGTTGATACTTTGAAAGATCAATTACATAATCAGCAATAAAAGAGCTACTGGCATCTTTCTTTACTATTGTTCCATTATTTACTCTTGAAATGCCTCCTGCACCTGCGGCAAAAAAGCCATCAATTTGATCTTGATGATCAAAATCAGAGTTTGTAACCCAGCTATATGTATTTGATCTTGAATTTGTGTTTGAAGGCTGTCCTACTCCATTGATAAAGTTAGAGCCCCCATAGTCTTTTCCATATATTAAATCTTTTGTAAAAGAACTTTGACTAGAGCTCTTTTTATAATTTAATATTATTTGAAACTCTACTCCTGCAGGTCCATCATTTCCTTTCGGAGAAACATACTTTAATCCCGCAGGAAACTCAATCCCAATAGTAAGTCTATCAATTTCTGTTTTTACATTTTGACCAAAGTTAAATGCAGATGCTTGTATAGTTGTCGCATTCGCCGAAGCTAAGCTAGAGATAGTAGTGGTTCCATCTCCTGCGTACCACTTGAGATCCGTTCCTGGTGCTATTATATAAGAGGCTGAAGGAGCACCATAGGATCTCATTGCAGTTATAGGCTGTTGATATCTAGTGCCTCTTCTAAATGCCGCATATGTATTATCATATGCAAGACCCTGATCTTTTTGATTGTAATACTTTAATGATGCAGAAAGCCTAACTAGTCCTCCACTTACTGAGTTAGTAACTGCAGTAGCTAGAACTGCGGTATTATTATTTGTAATTGATGAAATTTTATGTACAGTATCTACTACTATTGTTCCAGAGGATACCGCTGTAGATATAGGAGGAGAAATTGTAGCAACAGTTCCAGATACAAATCCACTTATCGCTCCTACATATTCTTTTCCATCTACTCCGGCACCGGGTATTCTTATTTTAGTTCCTACATGATCATCTGCCTGATTAAGACCTACTCCCGCAAAATTAAGTGCCATTGCAGAGGTAAAAATACTAGTATTAACAGTTATTTGACTAGATCCCGCAGCCATAGAAGAAGCTAAGCTAGCCGTTGGTCCGCCTCCCCTAACTAATAAGTATCTATCTCCTTTTGTTAAATCTACTCCTGTGAATAATCCTGCTGCAGAGCTCACAGCAGTTCCAGAAACATTTGCAGTACCAATCTTTGAACGAACAGCATCATATTCTGCTCTATCAATTAAAGCAGTACCATTTAAATATATTCCAGATAATCCACCAACTAGTCCTTGTATTTCTCCTGCAGAAACTAAATCAAATATAACTCCGTACTGTTTTTCAGAGGTAGTTGTTTGATTAGTATAGTCTTGATACCCTTGATAATCAACTTCGCTTATAAAATTGTAACTTCTACTCATAATTATTTCTGCATGTACTCTACGCGGGAATCATGAAATTCTATCAAAGTTCCTGGCATTGCTTCGGAGGGTAAAGGATTGCTTTCAGTATCTGAAGACGTTCCGGTTGTTGAAGTATCCGTAGGATTTACTAAAGAATCCCCGGCTGAAAAATCAATTATACTTGCCCCCGTTCCTCCGTCATTATTAAATGACCCTAAGTTTATTGGTTGATTTTGATAGGACACACTAATTGGTGCTCCTCCAACAATCATTTGTCCGTATGCTAATGGAACAGGTATACCTTGTGCAATAGTATTTGTTGGACCACCAAATAAATATCCATCATTCTCGGTTGCTCCATCAACTTCCGGGCCAGGAATCAACAGTTGATTTATTCCTGTCATTGCTAAGTTTGTTGCTATAAAAGCTCCTGTTGTTGCAAAAAATCCTCCACCTCCTGTGAACGCAGCTTTAATAGCAGGAAAAAATCCGACACCCCCAGTACCCAGACCTGTAGCACCTATAATAGCTACAATTGCTATTGCTGCGAAAATTTTTGCAAAACCAGATTTGGATCCTGAAGGAACTTCTGTTATAATTATGTCTTCATCGTTTAGAGATAAGAACATTTCTTCTGGAGTTTCTAAAAAATCAGAGCCGCGTTGAATTTCGTATCCTACATCAGCTTCCGCAGCTTTTATTAAATGTGCACGAAATCCCGGAGTTTGGCACTCAATTAGTTTAAAAATTTCACGAATATCTCTGCAGTCAGTTTCCCACTTACTGCCAAACTTTTCTATACTGCCATTTAAATAAACTGTTTGCATCTAAAATATCCTGTTATATACTTACCCCAGACTGAATAAATTGATTCTCTACAAGACAATCTATTTACTGCATGGTGTAAAAATAAATCTTCTCCAATATACACGCCACAATGATTTGGAACTTGTGCCATTACTCTAAAAACTATTAAATCATTTTTTTCCAAGGTATCTACTTTTTCAAATCCAAATGATTCCAATACATCATCAAAGTAGTTTAAACCTTTTTCCCACCAATCATCTTCAAAAGGGATTGTTGATAATTTTATATTTAACTCTTGTCGGTAGTAGTCTCTAACTAGAGAGTAACAATCATTTGTACCGAACTCATATTCTTTTCCTATATATTCATTCCTTAAAACTTCAGGAGTATGTGTATATTTATCCAGCTCTGGTAGCGCATATATTATATATGGTATACCTAAAAAATTACTTGTTTTTATATCATGTTCGCTTGGCTTTGCTTCGCCATCGGGATGACTGTGTACAATTGCTAATAAATCTCCTTCTAAATTTGCTTTTATATAATCTTTCGATGATATAGTAAAATTTTCTTTTTTATTTTCTGCCGTATTTTCACAAGGTATCCAAACTCTCTTTCCTTTCTTATTTAAAATTAAGCCGCATCCTTCTTCTGGATATTGCTCTAGTAAATAATTTACAATTTCTTTATCTTCGTCGTTGAACACTTGGGAAGCCTCCAAAGGGTAATGATTTATTTGAGTCTGTTTGCAAACTTATTCCTCCAGAAACACCTGATTGTTCTAATGCTTGAAATCTTAATCTACAAGATATTACTCTTTTTCCGCAAACATCGCCTACAGTCCAGTTTTCTCCTTCTACTCTTGCAGAGTGTGTTGGAGCTTCTGTTTTATTTTTTACTTGCCATAAAACTCCACTCTCTAAAATAAAATGATTAAATTTTTTATCTGTAAATCCATAGTATGTAGCTGAAGAGCTATAGGCATAATAAATTCTTACTCTTCTCCATTGAGTTGCCGTATCAGAGGGTGCAGTGCTTGTGCTACTTATACACTGCCAGTAATTAAAATCACTATTATAAGTTGAAGTAGTACCATCTGCATTTATTGAAGTAAGACTTGCAGCAGATTTATAGTAACTACCTGCGGTCATATTTCCACCTACATTATTAAATGTAAGAGTAGATGGAACAATATACTCATCAAATTTATTCATAAAAAGAGGAGTTGTTGTTCCAATAAACTTTGCATCCCAAGAGCATCCTCCTCGTCTATTCTCACGAGATACACTTGGAGACGCATTTTTATATCGAAAAGGGCACGATCCTGCAATGATACTTCTTCTTGGTAAAGCTACTCCTGTTAAATCAAAAGGAGATACAAGTTCAAAAGTTACTGATAAAATATTTTTTTGTTTAATTCTATCTATAATATATGTTACTTTTGGAAACTCCACAGGAGGAGTGGCATCGCCGCTTTCTCCAACTAAATATTTTTCTAGTGTTGTTCTTCTTGTAACTCTCTTGCCTGTTAAATCTTCTACATCTAGTCCACCGATTGCATTTGTTAAAATATTACCAATATTTCCAACTGATAGCTCTGGTCGAGAATAGCTTCCATCAGAAGAAATATCAAAACCTTCCGCAGTTAAAGGAATTGCTGTATATGTTTTTACTGTTCCGTCTGTCTGACGAAACTGAATAGCAGTGCTATTCTCGTCTAGTCCCGCATAAAAATATGCAACATTCCCGGTTGAGTATTCGAGCTCGTACAGAATAACAAGCCCTGAATCAGAAGACTGTCTCTGTAAAGTTTTTGCTATATCGGTCATGCTTCATAAACTCTTCTAAAGGTTGCTGTACATGAATAGAAATCATTATTACTATAGTTTTGATTGTACGTCTCACAAACTACTTTTATAGTTCTTTCTCCTCCTCCAGCATTTGAATCAGGATATGTATAATTAAATGCAGTTACACCTGCTTTGTTATCAAAAAATGCTACAATATCATCTATCTCTGCTTTGGGTCTATTTGAAAAAGTTAAAGAAAAAGTTTGATTTATATTGTTTATTCCTTCTACAACTCTCTGCTCATATCCATCTCCGAACTGTATTTTAAGTGTTCGTGGAGCAATAACTTGATTAAGTCCTCTATCGGGAACTCTATTTGTGCCAGTTAAATCTGCAAATCCAATAGCCATTATCCTGTTGCTCCAAATGGGCTAAGTATTCCGCCCGGTCGCTTTTGTCTGTGCAATTCATCTTGTACTGCAGATGAAATTACTCTTCCAAGAGCAGTTGCTTGATCCCCACTGTCTGGAGTTTGTTGTGTTCCATCAGAGGAGATATTTATAACAACATTATTTGTATTTCCTGCTCCTCCTCGCCCGGTAAACTCTACAGGAATAGATTTTTTGTTTGGCATCGGTATAACTGCTTCTGTTCCGTGTAGCATTGCAGGGAAGCCTGCTTGAGGTCCACGAGCGATTCCTCCTGTAGAGTATCCTCTAGGAGTCATTCCATATCTGCCGGCCTCTATATCAATAGTTCCTAAGTCATTCACAGGAGCATTAGCACCCGGGCCTCTTCTTCCAAAAAGTCCTGAAGTCATTATTTGAAATACCATTAATTCTGCTAACATTCTACTAATTGCTTGAAGAATAGAGTTTGCCATACTTCTAAACGCTTCTCTTGTTTTGTCTATTCCTCCACCAATTGATACAAAAGCATCTGCAAAACTAGTTTTAAATGTAGTGGCAACATTCTGTAGCCCTCCTACAGTAATTTTTAATTTTTCATTTAGTTCTATATTATTTCTTAAATTTGCTAATGTCTCTTTATCTAATTTAGATATATCTATTTTATTTTTTAGTATAAAATCTTGAAAAGCTTGATCGATTGGATTTAAACTAAATCCTCTTTGCCGCGCTAATAGCTCTTCATTCTGGAGTCTAACACCATCAATTAATAAAGCATTTCTATTTTTTATTGCATCTATTTCCAATCCTATTGCATCTACTCTATCTAATATTATTTGAATTTTATGACTTTCTCTCTCAATTTTCTCAGCATCTTTCGTTTTGTCAAGTTCAGCAAAGTTTTTTTCTGTAGCTCTAAACTCTCTTTGTTTTTGCTCTCTTTCTGCCTCTAATGCTGCTATTTGTCCAAATCTTTTTATTTCTTCAATCTCTACTGCACTTCTTCCAATAGCACCTGTTCCAACTGTAGCATCTTTCACGCGAGCGGCAACTCGCTGTTGTTGCTCTAAAATTTGATTTATTTCTTTTTGAATTTTTAACTGTCTCTCATCAATATCTATTTGAATTTCTTTTACAGCATTTTGTGCTTTTACAGTTTCTAAGTTATTTTCTTCAATCTCTACTTTTGCTTGTGCATTAAATAAAGCTAAGTTTGCATTTTGAAACTCCTGTGCAGTTTGCTCTATTCCTTTCTCTCTTAATAAGTCTATTTGTAATTCTGCTGCTACAACTTTATCTTTTGCTGCAAGAATTTTATTTTCTTGATTTAATTCTGCTATTTCTAATCTCTCTCTTTTTGTTGCAAAATCTTGTCTAACTTTATCTATTTCAGAAGCCTTTAACGAGTTAAGCAAACTTTGTTCTTGATTTAATAATATATCACCTTGTGCTTTTCTAGTTATTTCTAACTGTCTGTTTTGCTGTTCCTGAAGATTTAACATTGCCTCTCTTTCTTTTCTATTAAGTCCGAGTTTTTCAAACAATTCATTTAATTCTTCTTTTTCATCATCTGTTAGGTCTTTTTTAATATTACCAACTCTTACGCCCCGGAAAGTTGAGAAGGGCCCTACTTCCTTTCCGACTGTGTCCATCAGTGCAATCATTTTGTCTCGAATTTCATCTTGTGATCTGTCAAAACTTTCTTGATCAACTTCTGCTATTAGAAGAGCTCTTGCTTCTGTCTCTTTTTCTAGCGCAGTGACTAAAGACTCAAAAGGAGATCTTACTATTGCACTTGTTAGTTTATTTATTTCATTTGTTGTATTTTTAGTCAATTGACCAAGTTGCTGTGCAGCATTTCCTGCTTTAATTATTTCATTTGATCTTAATATTATTTGTTTGGATGTTTCTTTATTTATTTGTCCTTCATTTTGTATTGTTTCATTTAATCCTTTAAATATAGGATTTAGTTTTTCCAAAGTAGTTGCAGTCTCAAGTAACTCTTCTTTTAGTTCTTCAAAGTTTTCTGCAGCTCTTTGAGTTCGTAGATCATTTATTTTATCTATAAATTTTGCTATATTTACTTCTTTTATAGCATTTCCAAGATTAATTACACTATCCGCTATTCCTAAAAGAGTGCCTTCTGCGCGTAGTTCAACTACTTTTTCTAAGTGTTTATTCAATTCTACTTGGCTTGAAATTAAACCATCAACTTCTTCAGTTAATTTTTTTGTAGCTTTAGTAGTTGGAAATAGCATATTCACTAACATTTTTCCTATATCGAAAAGCATTACAGCTATACCAACAAAGGCAATTCCTTTTAGTGCAAAATTTACTCCTTTTACAAGTTTCTGTGCCCCTTTTAACATACCTTCAATCCCACCAAGAAAAGAAGCAGTTAGTCCAAATGCCATTTGTTTTCCAGCTAATCTAATTCCTCTAAAACTTTTTAGTGTTTCTTTATTAAATTTCTTAACAAGACCTGCACGTATATTATAAGATTTTCTCATATCTCGAACCTGTTGTTCATCAAAATCTTTTAAAATACCTGTTCTTGTCTCTGCTGAAGTTCTTATCTGATCTTCTGCATGTGTTAAAATTTTATCGGCATTTTTTACTGCGGCAGGACTTTGTGTTTTTCCTGTAAGAAAGTCCATCCCCTTACGACTAGTTCCTTCAGTATCTAAAGGTTGAGTTGTAAGGCCGCCAGACTGTGCAAGCGCGTCTGCAGCTGCTGTGGCAGATGCAGTGCCCTGCTGCATTAATCCTGTTTGTGCAGCAAGCTGTGAAAATGCAAGAGAAGTGGTATCGGCAAATTTTTGTACTCTTCTGCCAACTCGTCCAGCAACATCTCCAAAGTCTTCAAAAGCAGGAACAACAGATTTAAGTAAGGGCAGAGCTAAAAGGCCAAAAAGAGCTATTAAAGAACTAACATTTTGGGATAAAAATTTAAGCACAGGAGTAAGCGCACCGGCTATATTAACTTTGAGTGTATTTAGAACATCATCAAATGCTTTTCCAAACTGTTGAACAGCAAAAGCATCTTCATCAATTATTTTTGCAATCGCTTCAAACTTTTTATCTGCTTCATCTAAAACAAAATTTGCTACAGCTTGACTTCGTTCAAAAGCATCTAGCTCTCCCGCAGCTTTACCTATTGAAGCAGCATAAACTTCCGTTGCTGGCTTAAGTCGAAGAATAATACCAAGTTCATCCAATAGTTCTGGTTCTGCTTTTGTTACACCACGAATTAATCGTTGAAAAGAATCAGTTAAATCTCTTCCAAGTGCAAAAGAAACGTTTTTAGCAGCAGTTGCTAAACCTTCTAATTGATCTCTATTTAAGCCTGCCGCTGTGCCAATTGCGGTGGCTTGTGCAGCTTCTGCATATCGGAGCTGTCCATTTGTAGCATCTTGAAGTGCCTTTGTGATTCCGGCATAGTTTGTGCCCATAAATGCACCAAAAGCTTGTTGACCTTGGATAAGATTTTTTGTATCTGCGGCTTCTTGTAAAAATCGGAAGGCTGCTGTAACAGCAAAAACTCTGGCTGCAAGTTCCGCATATGCAGGAACAATACCGCCACTAATACCCTGCTGCATCTTACTAAAGTTTTTAGTAACATTTGAAGACATATCGGCAGCACCACGAAGTTGCCTACGAGTATTGCCTACTCCTTTTTCTACGCCTCCTAATGCTTTTTTAAGTTTTTTTGAATCAACTTCTAAACGACGAGTTGTGCCTTTATCGTCAACAATAACATCAATAAAAACTGTATTTTTCGCCATTATCTTGATACACTAAAGGTATTGCTACCGCTTTTTGCTTTTGCCGTTCTTTCTGCTTGCTTTCTTTTTGCTTCTGCTTCTTCTGCTCTATGCTTCATAAGAATTGCTTCATAAAGCTTTCCAATATATACTACTTCTCTTTTATCATCTTTATCTATTTTAAAAGTTTCAAAAATAAAATCACAAGCAGTCCAGTCTTTTCCTAAGTATGTTCCTGAGGTCCCATCCCATCTATCCGATAAAAGGTCAAACACAAAAAATGCCACTTGCACTTCATATGGAAACATAGAAGCATCTAGTGGCATCTTATCAGGATCTGGTTCTTGTCCAAGCTGTTCACAGAGCATTAGATATTTGGTGACATCTAATTTACTATCGGACTCCTTTACCCAACGCGTCAGTAGACGTTGTATTTCATCTACTTGCGTCCAGTAAAATTTTCTAGGTCACCTACTGTCTCTGTTACCCATGTATCAAATGAGTTTGCATTCTTCATTAAAGTTTGTGCATTTTCCTCATTATATAAAAGCTCGTCATCTGGATCCAAGTCTTGTATATCTACCAAAAGAAGCTCTTCTAGGTAACGATATTTTAAACCCTTCCAACCCTTTATAACAGCTTTTGTATATTCAACAAGGAACTTTTCATCATCTAACTCTTCTTCTGGCTGATGTGTCTTTTTATTCCACTTTGTAGTTGTTACCTTCTTTCTTAGCTTTATTAACTCTTCACGAGCTAGATAACATAAATCTACAGAAAATCCTGTATAGCCAGGAAAGTCTACAGCTACAGTTTTTGAAGAGGTCATTAGACTTGCTAATGAAACCGGTTCCTTTTGTTCGGGCATATAAGTATCCTCAAGTAAAATTTCGATATTGCTATAGTATAGTGGATGGGAGACAAAAAGTCAAGAAATATTTTTGAAAGGTGAAAAGAAAAAAGGGGCCGAAGCCCCTTTTTCTTTTTGCAGAATTACGCTGCGCCTACATATTTAAGTGTTAATTCATTTGTTCCAGATATTGTACTGGGAAGAGCGTGGAAATTTGTTTCCAGCGAAATAACATCTTCAATACTGTGAGAAGGTATCTCAAAGTGTGCTGTAGGCATATTGAGTTCTAGTCTTGGAGTACCAGAAGCTCCGCCTATCTTAAATATAGTTTCAAATTTATTTACAATTTTAGCTCTAGCAGCTGTACTTGTTAAGTCTTGGAAGAAGTCTGTAGAAGTACCATTATTACTCGCATTATCAAAGTTTAGATAACATGAGAAGCTTCCAGAAATACTTCTTGCTCCAGTTACGTGACCAAGTGGCACGTTCACAATTCCAAGTTCTTCTGGAGTAATAAATGTAATATTATTTGAAATAGTTATATTTCCAGCAGTAAGTGTTAACTCATACTCACCAGCGTTACCTCCGCCCTTACCAGGGAATGTTGTAGTATCATTCGCATCTATAGCTAGAGTCGTAAGTCTGTTTCGTATAAAGTTATCTGTTGCTGTAATATCCTCAAATACAGTTCTTGTTGGTTTTGAATCCTGCGTAACTGTAGCAGCAAATCCTGACCACTGAATCGTTGCAATTCCATCAATATCAAAATCAAGAGTTGCCTCATTTACAACGGCTCCAGTTAGTTTGTAAACTGTTGGGCTTGCTCCACCATCATCCAATGAGAAGTACATATTTGATGTTCCCAGAGTTGACTTATTTGATGAATTAAAATCAATATCCAAATCAGTTGTATCTGCTGTAAAACCAGTAAAGTCAGATGCTTGCGATGTAGTTGGGGAAGTATAAGTAGCATCTCCTACCATAAGTGCCCATAAAACTTCTTCTACTGCATGATGTACAGTTGTACTATTCTTTTCTGCATTTCCAGCTGTATTTGTTCCCGCAGATTTAAAAGGTCTTACATATGTACTAAAAGACCACTCTACAGGTGCCAAAGAGTCATTAAAGAGTCTTCTTCCACGTCTACTTGATCCAGCACTGTCTTCCATTTCTGCAAGAACGACTTCAGTAGAGTTTGTTGTTTGCGAAAAACTAAATCCATCTAGAATTGGTACTTCCCATACTGCTGAGCCTATTTCTACATAAAATTTAGTATCGCGGCTAAAATATAATACACTCGCCATATTTTTCTCCTACGAGCTTGAAAAACTTGATCGTGAACTTTTGTTCGTGTCAGTTTTTCTAGTATTGAACCTCTATAGTTATTTCACCAACTCCTAAAGGCTCTAGTACACCCTCATCAGTAGTAATACTAATGATTGTGATCTGTTGCGTATTGAAAGTATTATTTTGAGGATCTGAATATTGCAATCTTGCATTCTCCTCGATAACTGTTTCAATATCCTCCATTAATAAATTCAATGCTTCAGTAGCATCCATTTCATCTTGAACATAACAACGAATTGTTACTATTAAGAATCTGTTTTTAAACCCTCCTCCTTGATACTCTCGGGTTTCTGTTCCTGCATTTAAATGTACTGCAGGAAATTGCATAACCTCATCCCAAAACTTTAGTCGAGGTTCTACATTATTTTGAAGATCTGTTAGAAAAGCTCCAGAGCCATCTATATCCTTTAACTTCTCTGTAAGAGCTGCTAGTATATTTGCTCTTCGAGATGTATATGTTCTACTACTCATTAGACTCTCCGAGTCGTTAGCATATTCTTTCCAACTAGCTCTCTTGCTATCTCTCTTATTGACGCATCAATAAGATTTCTAGGATCTCTCTCAGGAGAAGCCAACGGGCTTCCACTTGTAGTTTCAAAAACTTGATAAGGATTTAGTAGATAAGTATAATCTACTCCTATTCCTCCTCGTGTATTTCTAGAAATATTTGTTGCTCTTATACTATTTACAAATCTTCCTGTTCTATTATTTAGTCTAGGGCTTCCCATATTTGCTAAAACTGTTTGATGTAGTCTTGCATTTAAAAGTCCTAGCAGATTAATTGAGTTATTTTGAAGTCTTTCACTTCTTGGAAACTTTAGTTTAGCAGAAACTTTTTCGCTATCCATAAAGTCACCAATTTGTGTTTTTATTTTCGTTGTGTGCTGAGCTCTTGTTTGTCCAGGTTTTGGAGCTTTTTTGCCTGCTCTAGCCGGACCTTTTGCTTGTCTAGTTCTGCCTTTTTCATCTTTTACAAGAGTTTCAAAAAGCACTGCGTTAAGTTTTAGCTCTTCAACTTCTAAAGGAGACTCTGATCCTTTTTGATTTAAATATTTTTGTGAGTCTTTTGCAACTATTTTATTTAACTTTTTATTTAAGTTTCCAAAATGTTTTTGTAAATATTTACTGCCGTTTCGTCTATTAAATCCTGCAGGTTCAAATTCAATATGTATAACGTGTCTTTGCGTACTTCCTGAAGTATACTTTTTTTGTGCTCTTTTAATAATTTTTCTTTTAGCACTAGATACAATACTTTGTAATGCTCTGCTAGGTCTTTGCTGAAACTTAGTAAGAATACTATCCATAGCGTCTCTTCTTTGTACAGAAACAGCATCAGCTCCAACATGTCCAACATCTATAAATCTATTTTGATCTAGCTTTAATTTTTGAAACTTTTCACTTTCTAGTTCATTATCAAGAGCTGCTAAAGCATCATTTAGTTTACCCACTAAAATTGCTTCCTCTTTCTTTTTTATATCTCTTAGTAAAGAAAAAATACTTAGAGAGCTTTTACTTGCTTCTTGCTCAACAATAACAGTAAATTCACTTGCGCTTCCTTCAAACTCACAAGTTAGAAAATCTTGTTTTGCTAAGCGTTGAGTAGCTGCTTGATATTCTGCAAATAAAATGTTATAGTACTCTTCTCCTAATCTATTTATTTCATTGTTTAGTTTTTGAGGAGTATTTCCTAATTTTGCAGTAGATCTTTGACTATCTAATTTTTCTTGTGCTACAAAGCGTATTTGCTTTCTTATAGCATCTTTTAATCCTTTTTTTGTTACATAAAGAGAATGAGCTTTTTTATCAGATACTAGCTTTCTGTATGCACTAGCATTTTGTTCTAGCTCAAGTTCTACTTCTAGGAGTAATTCTTGTAAATCTCTAACAGCCATTAAAAGTTCTTGTACAAGTCTAAGACTCGCTTAATGTGATCTGGGAATGTCACATTATTTCTTTGACTTGTAGAAGACTGATTTTGTATACTAGCTCCTCCAAGAGTTCTTCTTTCTTTATGCTCATCTCGCAAGTAATATGTAATTAAGTCTGTTACTGCAAGTTTTAAATCTGCGGGCATTGAAGAATATCCAGCTCGATATGTAACTTTTACTGCCCCAACACCATGCTTCCAATTAAGACGCTTACCAGACTCATTAGTTCTAACAACACTATCGGTACGCGTATCAAGATAATATTCATACGCTCCTGTAGTAAGTGTGGTATAAGATTGGTCATATCCGTCTCTTTCTTGTACTGTTACGATACTTACCACAGGACTTTCAGTAAGTTGAACTGCTGGAGTATCCCAATAAATATCAAAATCTTCTTCTTTATTATTTGAGAAAAAATCTATTATAGAATTTCCGCAATAGGTTTTTACTAATTCACTCACAGAAGGTATAAGAGTTTGTATACGAAGATCCTCTTTTGGATTCTGTATACCCTCCATATCTTTATAATCTTGTAATGTAATTAAATCTGCCATAAGTAAATTAGTAAGAACCCGGGAGGGCCGAAGCC
>CETN01012918.1_pt1 | contig 15813 bp, 15 predicted proteins | sample 531301 | NCBI WGS metagenome assembly CETN01 (sample SAMEA2622656, study PRJEB7988) | marine metagenome | isolation source: saline water (ENVO:00002010), including
GGTTCTTGCTCACGTAAGCTGTATTTTGAATCTGTAGACCAAGTAGAAGCTACTAACTTTACAGATGAAAGAGTAAATCGCTTACTACGCTTAGGAACGATTGTTCATGATGATTTACAAATCGCTTTAAAAGATATGGTAGTTTCCGATACTATATATAGTAATACTATAGATAGTAATACTATATATTGTAAAGAAAAAGAAATACATAATTTACAAAAAGAAAGTTTTGATTTTCATATTGAAAAAGAAGTTATCCTAGCAGACTTAAATGTCCGAGGTTTTTATGACCTCGTTGCGGTGTCTAGGACTACTGGCAAAGTTTTTCTTATAGACTTTAAAACCATGGCGAGTTACGCGTGGTCTCGTAAGTTTGGATATAAGAATCCAGACCCCAACGCTACGAAGCATCAAGAGATTCAGCTTGGAACTTATGGCTTGGCGGTTGAGAAAGAATTTGGTAGATTAGATGGGATGTATTTGTACTACTACAAGAAAGATGACTCACGTATGAGATGTGTGAGTGTCGGTCTTCATATGCTAAAAAGTGCATATAATTTTTGGGTAAATGTAAACAAAGAACATGAAAAAGGATTGCCTCAATTTAGGCAAGGTATCTCTCCAGTAGAAGACTGGAATTGCAGTTATTGCAAGTATCTTGACCATTGCAATCCTCCATTTCACAAAAGAAAAAAGTGATTCATACCATGATGCAATGCACAAGATGCAAAAAAAATAAATCGTTAGATGAATTTTACAAAAGAAAACAAAATAAATGCGGATACAGAAAGCCTTGTATCGAATGTCATAAAGAAGCATCTAAAAAGTATAGAGAAAATAATAAAGATAAAATTGATGCATATACATTGAAAAATAAAATTAAAATACAAAAATATGCTAAAGAATGGTATGAAAACAATAAAGATAGAGTCAATCAAGTAAATAAAGAATGGAAAGAAAAAAATAAAGAGAAAGTTAAAGGTTATCGTAAGAAGTATTATTATAACAATATTGATAAGATTAAAAGTTACAGATTAGAAAATTTAGAAAAAACAAAAGAATATAGAAAAAAATATAGAAAAGAAAATTTAGATAAAATAAAAAAGCACCTGCAAGAATATTATATTAAAAACAAAAAAGACATTCTAAAAAGAAACAAACAACATTATAATGATAATAAAAAAAATATACTAGAAAAGCAAAAAAAATACTATCAAGAAAATAAAGAAAAAGTATATGAATCTAATAAAAAATGGAAAGAAAAAAATAAAGACTATTTAAAAAAATGGTATCAAGAATATAAAAAGTACAATAGAGAGAATTTAACTGATGTTTATATTAGAGGAATTCTTACTAGTGATGGAGATTTAAAATCAAAAGATATACCTCAAATACTTATTGATGCTAAAAGAAATTTTATAAAACTAAAACAAGTAGTGAAAGGAGATGATAAACATGAAAAATAATAAACGTCAAATGGGGGATTTCAAAGACTTTGAAGAAATGGTAAAAGCACATAGAGGGGTGCTGAAGTCTTTAATTGATGGTGATGGATATTTTAGGAGGAATGAAGCTGTAGAAATCAACAATGGTTTTGGGAAGCAACTAAGCTATTTAAAGCTCAAGCTTGAGGCGTATAAAATGTTGCGAGAAACTCCTACAAAAGAAGAATTATTTTTATCATCTAAAAAAGAAGTAAAGGAGAATAGAGATGGCAAATAAAAAAAATAATACATTTAGCACACTTAATCAAATTAACGTGTCTAAATATGTAGAAAAGAAAGGTAACTTTAATTACTTGAGTTGGAGTTTTGCCGTTCAAGAACTATTAAAGGTTTGCTCTAATGCAACATGGGATGTACATACTTTCAAAACACCAGAAGGTATAGAACAACCATATATGCGAACAGAAACTGGTTACTTTGTACAAGTTACAGTCGACGTTGATGGAGTTAAAAGAACTCAAGTTCACCCAGTATTAGACAATAGGAACAGCCCTATAATGAAGCCTAATGCGTTTCATATTAACACATCAATTCAAAGGTGTTTAGCTAAGGCTATTGCACTTCATGGTCTTGGTCTGTATATTTTTGCGGGAGAGGATTTACCAGAGGCTGACCCGATTACTGCTAAACAAGCTGAAGAATTAAATGCTTTAGCAGATAAGATAAAGGATAAAAAATTGAGAGATGGTGTGTATAACGCTGTATCTCAAGGCAAAGTTGACGCAAGTAACTTTGAAGCATGTAAAGAACAATGTAATAAAATAATAATAGAGGAGAAAGAAAATGGCTAATTCAAATGACATGTTTGACGACTTGTTAACAAACAAAGAAAGTTTCTTTGTACCGACTAGCACTCCAAGCAAAACCTCAGTTGCTCCAAATGTACGAGGCGAGTTTTATGGACACCTAGCTGACGCACAAATGAAAGAAGTTTCTTGGACTAAAGACGGAGAGAAGTTTAAAGCAATAGTTTATAATTACTCATTCGTTGTTGATGAAGCAAATAAGTCGCAAAGCTATACATATGCTAGCTATAAAGACTCATCAGAGCAAGTTGCATCTGGAGAGGATTATATTGGTCGTTCTTACAAGGCTAACGGAGTTTTTAGATTCCTAGAGCCTAGTGAGGGAGATGATTTCAAGTCTAATGCATCTGGCAATAAATCTTATTTTAGATTCTGCGAGACGCTAGGCTTGGATATAGAAAAGAAAGTCGCACAAATCGATGGGCAAGATGTAGAAGTTAAAATCTTACCATCACTTGACCCTTCTCAAATCAACGGAAAACCTGCAATAGCAGTTGTTGATAAAGGTAAACCATATACTACGAAAGATGGTAAAGAAAGGACACCATTTGTAGTTAAGTTTATCAAAACATGGGAAGGCGGAGAAGTTAAGAACGATGACATTCCTTTCTAGAGATAAGAGGAGACGTGTAGGTCGAGCAAAAGAGTTTTTAATTAACACTCTTTATGGCTTTGGTCTAAACGGAAGAAAGATATCCAAAATTGTGGGGGTATCGAGAGCTACTGTGTACAGACACATACGCAAGTAGCATATGGGAGACTCTGCTATCCGCGAGGAAGTAGGGAGTGTTTTTTGGGCTCCCTTTATTTGCCTAACAGCCCATCCTTTCGCACTCTGGTTCAGTCTCCCAAGAATTATAGGTAGCATGATGTTACCTCGTCGAAAAGAGAACGGGAGTCTTCGGACTCCCTGACTCGATAGGAGGAATATGAAAAAAGAGTCAAGCCATATACGAAATGTAAGAAAAGTAAAAGAGATTGCTAATGGATGTTGGTGGGTTGAGATGTATCTTATGGATAGATGTGGACTAACAACATCTTGGAAGACCGTTCAAGGTAGAAAAAGAGAGAGGTTTTAAGATGGTTAAAGCAGAAATGAATGATTTAATGGAGCATATATTTGATGAGGTTACTCGCATCAGAAATGCGGGGCAGACTGAGTATGCTAGAGATTTAGATAATGTATTTGCAAATTTTGAAAGAGTCGCATCGTTTACGGGTACGACAAGAGAGAAAGCATTATTGACCTACATGATTAAGCACGTTGATGGACTATGTGCTTACGCTGATGGTCATAATTCACAACGAGAAGATGTTAGAGGTAGATTGACAGACATCATAGTTTATGCAATGCTATTCTGGGGAATGGTAGTGGATAATAAAAACAAAGGAGATAGTAATGGGTAGAGCCATACAAATGGAAAAGGATATTGATATCCTAAAAAAAGATGTACAAGAGCTAAAAGACATACTTAATGACATTTTAAATGAGGTACAAGAAGATGACAAAAAAGAAATTAAAAAAACCGACACTAAACGAAGTAAAGCAAGTAGTGGAAAATCTGATACACGACACGACGATAGTAAATCAGAAGGTTGATTCTATAGCATTAGTGGTCAATGACTATATAGAATATAAGAAAGATGAAACTAAGTTTTTGAAGTATTTACAGAAGAAAAAGGAGGCTAAAGATGTTAAGCAAGGAACTACTGATAAAAGTTCTAAGTGAGCATAATTGGGGGATATTCCTCAAGAGTAATCCTTTACAAGAGATGTCTACATCTAATGTTGGTATGATATATAAAATCAACGAAATAGATATAGATAGCGTTGTAAATGAATACAATACTATGCTTGATACTTATACCGACAAACCAGAAGAATAAAGGGAGAAAACAATGAACCAAATTGTAGATGAGTCTACTGAAAATGTAGTCTTAGGGAGCCTTATCCTCAATCCAGATGAATATAACATGGTCGCACAGTATGTACCAGAGAATGAAGTGTTCTCACAAAAGAAGTCAAAGAAGCTGTGGGAAAAGATAACAAAGATGCGACAAACAAGCCAGCATATTGATACGCTTACAGTATGTTCATCCATTACTACTGATGACATGAATAGCGGTATTACAAAGAGTTATGTTATTGATTGCACGAGCAATGCATGTATGGTAGGTGCTACCGAAGCATATGCACAGAAAATATATGAGAAATATCTTCTGCGAAGAATTGTGCAAGAATCTGATAAAATAAAGCATGATGTATTGCACTATGGTACAGATGTATATGAGTTGATTGGAGATGCACATACGCTTATGGGAGAACTTATAAAGGTTAGACCAGGCATGAAGTTTAGCATCAATGAGGCGATGGCAGAGACAGTTAAAAGTATGGGTAGCGGTGACAAGAGAATGATACGTACTGGGTATCCTAAGATAGATAGCTTCGCAGGTGGTCTTACAAGAGGAGAGATTACGATTGTAGGTGGCAGACCAGGTCATGGTAAAACTACGTTCCTTGTAAATCTACTTGCATCACTTGTGGGGAAAGGGTTTAAAGTCGCGGTGTTTAATAGAGAGCTACCTAACACAGAGGTGCTTAAAAAATTAATATGTATAGAAGAACCTAAACTAAACTATAGAGATGTGAGGCGTGGAATATTCTCAGAGAAAACTGTAGAACTTCTGAGACAATCACAGAAAAAGATTACATCTAAGTACAGCGAAGACAAGTTTATTATGTTTGATGATGTCAGAGACTTTCCTAAAACTGCATCAGAAGTAAAGAAATTTAAACCCGATGTTATTATAGATGATTATATACAGCTTATAACTCCTTCAACAAGACAAGATACAAGACGTCTACAGCTTGAGGAGATTTGCAATGCATATAAATGGCTTGCTAAAGAAAGTAATGCATCTGTAATCCTAGCATCACAACTTAACAGGTATTTAGAAACAAGAGGTGGCGAACATAAAAGGCCACAGCTTTCTGACCTTGCAGAGTCTGGAGCAATAGAACAAGTGGCAGAGAACGTATTCTTTATATATAATCAGTATAAAGTAGACCCTGCTCACGGGAGTCAAAATGAGCTACGTCTTATTGCCAGTAAAGTACGTTATGGTGAGACTGGCGAGGTTACGCTTGGTTACCATGGAGACATCTGTACGATATACGATGAACTACCAATACCTGTATATGGAGCAAATTATGCCAAAGAGCAACTCAAAATTAATTAAGTATATAGGTATAGACCCTGGTAAGGGTGGTGGCATTGCAATGCTACAAGGTAGAACAATGAAGGTCAATAAGTGCCCAGCAACAATCGATGATATGTCTATGATGTTCGCGTTACTCATAGGCGACACTCCTCCTAGTAACATCCGTGTTATTATTGAAAAAGTCTGGGCACGACCTACAGATGGTAAATCATCTATATTTACCTTTGCACAAAACTATGGAAATTGGGAGGGTATAGTCTCTTCGCACGAAATAAAAACATATTACGTGACTCCTCAAGTATGGATTAAATCCATTGGGTGCCCTCCTAAGCTTTCCAAGAAAGACCGTAAGAACTATTTAAAAGAACTGGCAAAGAAAAAATATCCAAAGGTAGCTAAGAAAATCATATTAGCAACAGCAGACGCTGTGCTCCTAGCAGACTATGGAAAGAACATTGCTAAAATTAAGTGACATAGCAGAAGTATTTGGAGAACTAAAACGAGTAGCTGAAGGAGGCAAACTAGTGGGCATAACATACGAAGAAATGAAGAAGTTTGATTTAGACTTAAAATTTGGCAAAATTGGAGAGGATTTTGTTAAAGACATGCAGAATGGTAACACCATGATAGAAGTTAAGACAGAACGCGATATATGGAAGGATACAGGCAATATAGCTATAGAGGTTAGATGCAATGGCGTTCCATCAGGTATTTCTACTACAGGCTCTGCAGTTTGGATACATTTACTGAGTTATAATAATAAGATAGAAGGTGGATTTATATTTTCAGTAGATGATTTAAAAGATAAGATTAGAAGATTGTTGAAAGAAGAAAAAGCTAGGCTTGTAATGGGTGGTGATTTTGACTCTAGTCAGATGGTATTACTACCAATTAAAGAACTATTTTAACGCTTTTTTTATTAACTTTACTGCCTCTGGGTCTCGTAAATATTTATGTATTAACTTTTCCATTTCATCTACTTTTGTAAAGTATTGTCCCTCTAATTTCCTAAGTTCATACATATATACCTTACCTCTTTTTTCATCTTTGTTAAGCCATTTCACCCATTTAGCAGTTTCTACAGGTTTTTTCTTAACTGGAGATAAAATATTAGGATTCATTCTAGTGATAGAGGCTTTAACTTGCTTTACTGCTTCTTTTATAGCTTTAGAATACCCATTTGGGCCTCTATACTTTGTATGTTCTCCATTTTTATCTACGTCGTTCCTATAATATTCTGTTGCAATCCCATACACAGATATTGCATATTGTCTGGCCGCTTCATCTGGAGTTCCCATAAGAAAAACTTCTTTTAATTCTCTGTAAAATGGGTCTTTAGTAGTTGCAATTCTATCTCCAAAATCAGGCCCGTCAGGCATAACTTCATTTTTAAACTCGTAATATAATGCTCTGTATTTAGACGAGCCTTTATTAAGAGCGTTTTTCTCTCCTCGCTTTCTTATATTAGATAAGTATGCTCTATAAGCTGAAGATGTGTTCTTTAAAAGGTCTTCTAATGATTGACTTTTAGTTTTAGTTCCTTCTATAGGGGCTCTAAGAGCAGTTACAAACGCTTTACCCCATTCATATAAAGCAGGATATACAGTCATATCTGCGCCTTCTCCATCCATCATTCTAAGCACATCGGTGGCAAGTCCAAATGTTTCACCTCTTACAAGCAATGTTTTCATATAAGTATCCCAGTTAGAATTTTCCTCTGGAACATTTGACTGTAAAAGATAACTATACATTGATATTAATGCTTGCCCTGTAGCAATAGGAGCAAGACCCATCATTGCAATTTTTATATAATCATTATTCTTTTTTGCTAATTGAAAGTTTCTTAATTGATTTCTGTTAAACTGATACGCCATCTTTTTAAATAAAAGCATTGGCTTAACCATACCTTTATCCCAGTAATCTGGCATAAATAATCCTTGAGCAGAGCCTTGAGTGTTTATATGTGCATAAGTATTGATTTGATTAGACATTACTTCTAATTCTCTTTTAATTTTTGATGCTTCAAAAGAGTCCTTAAAAGAATGTCCATCAACACCATTTAGGCCATACTTTTTAAACAAACTAACCTGTCTATCACTCATGTGATAAAATTCTTTTAATCTATCTGTTGCATTTCTAATAGCTTTTTCTGACGAGCCTGAAGATTGAAGTATTTTTACCAACCTAGCCGCATCATATTTAGCACTAGCTATTGCAATAATTCTATTCGCATTCTCTGTAGGCTTCATGCCTCCGAGTGCAAACATAGCATCCCATATCTTATTAGTTCTTATATCAGTAATATGCCCCACACCAACAGAAGTATCAAGAGTCATCCTAACATCATTCCTAAAATCTTTTGACATCGATAAAACAAGGCCTCTCATATAATCTCGCAAATAAAATGATGACATATTAATATTTTGACCTAAAAATAAGTTTTTAGCCCCAGCGGTAATAAAACCTAGCGCAGTTTTAGAATAAATTCCTGCTAAACTATTTGCTCCTGTAACAAAAACACCATTATCCCCATACAATCTTTTATTAATACCAAGCTCTTTATCTATTTGAACTTCTAACCAGTTACCCCATTGTTTATTTTTTAATTTTAACGAGCCTATAAGGGCTTCTGTTTGCCTTCCTTTAATATTTGTATCTTTTAACTTAACCATATCTGGAAACATCTCAGCATTAGCTAAAAACTTTGACATCCCTGCGGCATATGGTTGTATATAGCTATTAAAATCAGTTTCATATACTTTAACATTTTTACCATTAATCTCTATAATTTCTGGTAATTTAATGTGCCTTGTTTTTAATGCACTAGACGTTGCTTTTGCTCTTGAGAATTTAAACATATCATTAATAGAAGCTTCTACTTCCATTCTAGCAATCTCATCAAACTCCGCTATCTGTTCTTTTGTTACATCTTTCTTTTTGTATTTTTCTTGTGCAAGTCTTTTCGCCAATTTGTTCTTAGGCTCTTCTACAAGTTTATGATAATACTTCCCGCCATTTGACTCATCAAACAGCTCTCTAAATTGTTTTGTTGTAGTACGAGTAAGATAAACATTGTCTTCTATCCAATTAATAGGATGATTTTCTAAAAACTGTTTGTATTCCGCTTCTGATTTAAAAGCTGCTTTAACTGCTGTATAGTATGCATCTTTATTATATTGTCTGTAGTCATCCCACATTAATGCTACTTCTGCTTCTCTTGTAGCAGGCTTACCATCTTTGTCTTTTTTAACAGCATCTATAACACGTTTGTATTTTTTATTGTTGAATTTAAATTTATCTTTTTCAACAATAACATAATCACTTTCAAAAGTATTTTTAATAAACTTGCGCTCATATGGTTTTAATATATTTTTATTTAATCGCTCTAAGTATCGTTCAATATCCATTAGATATAAAGACTTTTTAACATTGTTAAGCTCAATCTTATTGACTCTATATAATGAATTAAATTTATCTTGGAACGCATTAAATTTAGCATAATGCTCTGATTCAATACTTGCTCTTGTTAGTAATTTTTTACTTAATACTTTTTCCCCAAGCATTTCAACGACTTCCCATACTGGTATAAAAGATTTAGCTATACCGCTCATTATGCCTTCAAGCTTTTTTATTTTTTTAAACTTTGATGAGTCACTTTCTACTTTTGCATCAAATAAATATTGTTCATTGTCGACAGGAATATCTTTTGCAGGCTCTTTAATAGCATATTCAAACTCAGCAAGCTGTCTGCTATTAGCACGCACAATATCTCCGTTAGGGACACCTAGTGCTGTTAATACTTTGTTGCTTTGCGTCTTACTAAGCACAGTATCTTTTAGTTTGTCAACCCTTGCCATTGTTCTTAATTCATTTGCTTTATTAGATAGCTTCATTAAGTTTTTAGAAGAATCTATATCAAGTTGTTTAGAAAATCTATTAATGTCAGCCTGTGTTGTGTTAGGGTCATTTAATTTAAATTTAGCAGGATTTTTTATACCAGCTCGGGTCGCGACAAACTCTGTTATCTGCCTTGACTGCAAAGCACTCACTTTCTTTTTAGGCTGTTTTACAAACGATTTGTATTTAGCCTGTGTATCCTCTATAAGTTTTATTTTCTTCTCAGAAACAGGCTTTACAGGCTCTATATCACCCTTAGTAGTTTTTTGAAATAAAGATTGTTGCTGAACATCAGTTTTTGGTATACCTGTTAACTGATAATTAACATCATCAAACACATCTACTATTTGACCTATGCTTGTATTTAAATCATTTTTCATTGTAGAGAATTGTTTGTCAGTTAAAGGCTTATCTGTCATTGATTCAAAAGCAGATTTTAATTTAACGTTATCTTTAGCTACACTATCAAGTATAATTCTAGTCTCATTAAGCGTTCTAGCTCCATCTTCTGCCATCCATCTTGCATCTTCCTTAGATACTTTATTGCCCTGTATTTGCTCATCAGTATATTTATTTGCAATCTTCTCTAACTTTGCTGACCGTTCTTTAAAATCTTTTAAACTTTTAATATCATCAAAAAGATTTACGTCTTGTAAATTTAACTCTTCAATAACTTCTCTTGATAGTTCAGGGTTCTTTAAATTTTGACGAACTCTTACGAGCATATCATTATTCATTTGCCCTTCTTCTATATTTATGTCTTCTATTTTAGCAGCAACTTTTGACATATTATATTTAGATAAAATTTTACTACCAGCAAATAACGATGCAACCATCGAACCATCAGCAGCTACATTTGTAAACCACTCATCAGAACCTATCATAGGATAGTCTTTAAAATTATTTAATCCAATCTCTTTGTAGAATGAAGGTAGTGTAGCGAACGCTACGGTCTCTACAGATGCTTGTCCAGGTAGTCCATATAATGCTTTCTGTGATGCAGATAAAGTCTCTCCACCCTCTTTTGCAGCATTTACTTTCATCGCGTACTTAGACCCTAGTAACCCTCTGCCAACAACACCCGCAGGGAAACCTATAAGAAATGACTCTAAGAATCCATCTCCAGCATCTGACATTACTTGGGATACATCAATACTGCCCTTTTCAGATTTTTGATTTGCCGCAGAAGCTGTGGCTGCATAAGCAGAAGATATCATTCCAAACGCAGTACCATCTTGTATCCCAGATTCTACTAATTGCTTGGCTAATAATTTGTTTTTAGGGGCTGCAGTTTTAACTAAAGATTTAACTCCTGTTGCTTTTGCTACGGCTGTAGATGCTTGTGCTGCCTTTGCTCCTAATCCTGCCCCAGAAACATATAAAGCAATTTCCATAGGAGAAGCCATACCTGTAATAAAACTACCTACTTCTGCTCCCCATCCTGGGTCATAATCACCTATATCATATTTTGGCTTACCATACGTTGCTTGATATGCAAGGCCAACTAAAGATTGATTATAAGACTTTCTAAAAAATTCTGGAGAAATCCCTAATATAGGAATACCTGAATCTGTAAACATCTCAGACGCTCCACTTAAACCTATTTGATATACAGACTCTAAAAATCCTTTTGACGCATCTGGAGAAACATCAACATCTTGATATCGATTGCTTAACATTGGAGCATTTTGCTCGGGTTCTATTTTATTTGCAGGGGGTTCGTAATCAGGGACTTCTACACCTTGAGATTCAAAAAGTAAATTTTTCCCATAAGTATAAACATCTAAATCACTCATGTCTTGAGTAAATTGTGGTCGTTTATTTCTAAAATATTGTATTAAATCGTCTTGATTATTTACGTTTTGCATTAATTGTATAAATATTTTTTATTATTTTTCGTCAGCATACCCAAACTTAGCAAAAGGTGTAGCTAGCAATATTCCTTGCTCTAACTCATTAATTGTTTTAGCTTTTGAGTGCTTACTCATCATACTTGCTAATTTTTGATTTGAAGTTAAATCATAATTTAAGCCTAGCAATTCTTTTAATATTGGTATTTGACCTTTAAGTGCCTGGTAAGAGCTATAATCTTGCTTTCTATTTTCTCCTACGGAATAATATTTTTTTAATTGTTTTATTGCGTTAAAAATACTTGATTTTCCACCGCTAGGAAATCCTTTTTCTCCACGAAATGAACCAGGAAATTTTTCGCTAATTAAATATTTTCTTAATAAACTTTTGCCTAGCCTTCTATTTTCTTCAGTATCTGATTCTTTTGCAATTCTATCAATTAAATCTCTTTCTTTTTTTGAAAATTCTGATTTAGTCAAATCAAAGTTAGATAGAAAATCATTTAAATTATTAAATGTCAATACACCTTCTTTATCCATTGTTTGTTTAATATATTTTTTTGGTTCTGCTCTTCTAAGTTGCCCAGTCCAAGAATATGTACTATCATTATCAACCATACCTGCCTTCACTCGTCCATTAGAATCTACCTCATGTTCTCTACCTTTATACATAATAGTATTTTTCTTAACTTTTTTAACAGGCTCTCTAGCTTGCAACAATTCTGCATCGGTCATAGCTGTATCTGTCTTAGCTTCAACTTTATCTTGGTCTTTAGCGTCACTTACAACAAATGATTCACTTAAATTTAAATCAGAAAAATCAATATTTTGAGAATCTTGTGTTGATTTTTTAATAGTTTCTTTATTAAAATCATCATCATCGTCACCAGTTGGCTCTATATTACCATAGATACCCTTTACATCCCAAGCTTCTAACCCTCGTATAGCTCTCTTAATACCTGCATCATTTTTTTCTATAAGGTCATTTAGCATTACTGTAAATAAACCTTTATCTATATTTCCTGATTGAAGTTGTTTAAAAAATTCTTCAGTATCTTTTTCTGGGTCTCCAGTTAAAGCAACTGGATTTACAGATTGCACGTCTTCATTGTTAGCGAAATCCTTAGTATTTTCTACATATGCTGCTTCATTAAATTCACCTTCTTTATAAGTTCTAAGTATTGAACTTAATTTAGTAATAGCGTCTTTATTTGAGCCTCTTCTGAATTTCAACTCGTCCGTAAACATTTTTCTCTGATTTTCTCCAGTCTTTATAAAAGCATCAATATCAAAACCTTCTTCTCCAGTTAATGATACGATTACTGAAGCTTGCTCTGGAGATATAACTCCATCAATAGCTGCCCCTGAAACTACACCTTGTAAAACTTCATCATGCCTAGCTTGTCTTTTAATTAACTCCGCTAAAGACATTTCTCCTTGACTCCCATCATCTCTTGTGTAAGGGATTTTCATTGAAGGTATTGTCTTCATTCTTCCATAACCATCTTTACCTACAAAATTTTCAATCAATGAATTAAACCCTGCAGCTTTCATTCTTCTTTCAGCAACACTAGCAAGATATCCACCTTCTTTCTTTTCTTTAGCAATATTATCAGTAAAAGAGCGAACTAAATCTGCCTCAGTTAGTTCATATAACGGTGTCCCTAAAACATTATTAGAACTCATAAGCTCAGTTGCTAGTTGGCTTGCTTGGCTTCTTACATCTGTATAATTACTACGTTTTTTAGAAATAGCAAAATCAAGTGTTTCATTTAATATATTACCTGCTTGATTATTGTATACTTTATTAGAAGATATATTATCTTTCATTCTTTGCAGTCTATCTAAATCTGCTGGAGTGGTATAATTATCAATAGTTTCGTACAATACTTTCATCGCATTAATGTCAGAAACTTCTCTCTTTTCTTGTATTTGCTGAACACCAGAAGATATAGCTCCAACAGTAGTAATTAAATTATTTAACTTATTAATAGGAGACTCTTCGTCAAACCCCATATTTACATTAACACCTGATGGTAATCTTTTTACTGCCATTAATCTATTGCTCCTACATCCTGCCAACTTGCAATTGTTCCATATAAATCATCAAGTGCACTCGCTCTTTCTGCATCTACATCGCTATATATATTTTCTACCCCGCTCATGAATGAGCCTTCAGCAATATCTTGATACTGCTCTCTTTGCCCATAACCTGCAAAATCCCCACCTAATGCGGTAGCAGTCTTACGTTTATCAATTAATCTATCCACTAAAGGCTTTTTTTCTTTTTCAATATATGGATTATAAAAACCTGTAGTTGTTTTTCTTATTTGCTCCATAGTCAAAGGTTTAACTGATTCTAATAAATTTTGAGTATTGCCTTCATATGCATCTTCTCTATATTTTTCTCCTACGCCTGGTAAGTTTTCTAATATAGACTCTCTACTCAATGGATTAAAACCAATCCCGCCAAATGATTCTGGGGATGTATATTGAGATGACAATGTATTACTAGCAGTACCAAATCCCATTGTAGCAATAAGCTCAGAAGCGGGTACAAATACCCCTGTATCAGTAGTAACTCCTTCCGTAAAAGCTTGTGCATTTAAACCAATTGTTTCGCTAATACCTGAAGCTTCTGCAGAAGATAAATCTAAATCTCCAGTAAAAAATTTTGCTAAGCCTTTCCTAGTCTCTTCATTCAAATCATCCCATGGTGTTAAATTGTCAAATCCTTCATACCATTCTTTTGTTTCATTTTCTATATTGCCAAACTCTTCTGAACTACGAACTCCCATCGCTCCTATATCTCTTCTAACACTTGGACTTAATAATTTATCTAAAAAACTTGACATGGTTATCTGATTCTCCTTCGTGGTGCATCTATTTCGCTAAAACTAATATCTCCTGGTTGACCTATTAAATAATCAATTAAAGGTGATTTACCTGCTCTTAATAATGAATATGGATTAAATGTTGCACTTATGTTAGACCTTGGTATACCTAGCGTAACAGGCTTGGTGATTGATTTAGCAGTTTTTGATAAAACTTCGCCCTCTTTACCACCAAATGTTTCTAAAATTCCTTTAAGAGCGTCTGTTCCTGTAGTAACTGCTTTATTAATTTTAGGCATTTTTGTTGATATATTTGGAATACTTTTTAATTGCCCTCCGAGACTAATACCACTTAATACTGCGTCTAAAATATTTCCAGTTTTAGCAGCTCCTCTAGCTCCCTGTAAATATTGTTCTCCCTCCATACTAGCTTGACCTACTGCATTTGCCAGAATTGATTCTAAAGGTGTTCCTTCGAATCGTTTCATTGTATCACTATCTAATGCGCCTAATTCTCTTAAATTATCTATATATTTTTTATAATCTTGGTCAGTTAAAATACCAGTACGAACAGAATCTAATAACTGTAACGCTGCACCTGCAGGACCTAAAGCTCCAAACACTAAGCCTTTAAGAAGATTAGCCCCAAAACCACCTCCAAAAAAATTACCACTTTTAGATTTTTTTGATGCTTGGTCTTGTATTTTTTGTAATTGTTCTTCTAATGCTTGATTAGCCGCTTCGGTTTCTTGTTGTCTAAATTGATTTGCAGCAACTTGCCTGCTAACGCCATAATCTTGAGCTGCTTTTTGTGTTGAAAATCCTCCGAGTCTAGCCATAATATTTCCCTTCGTAGTCTAACTTGTAATTTATGTAATTTTTTTGTTTATTCATAGTACAATTATTCTCCAGTAACTATCGTTGCAGGCAATGCAACAGCCTTTACTATTATTGGTGGATAATGTTTTCCTGACGCTCTAAATCTACCATGATGTATTTGTGCAAATGCACCACTTGTTTCTGCAGCTGCAATCCAATATGTATATTCATCTCCTGCAGTTAATCCTGTTACCGCCCAATTTACATTAACTACATCAATATCAGTTTCATCCATTCTATGGCTAGTATTATCATAAGTGTGAGTTTCATTTATTTCAGTAAACGAAGAAAGGCTAGATAAAGCAAAGCCAATGCTAGTAGAGCTTGAAAAAACTCGACAACTAAATTGTATTTCAACATTTCCTGATGGAGGTGCTTTAAATGTAACTTTTACATCTGTGCCTTGATTTGTTTGTAAAACTGTCATTGTGTTAGTTAAATTTATTAAATTATCAAGAGAAGCTGTTCCATTATTTTGTATTCTTGTATATCCTAATATCATACCAGCATAAGCACTATTAGCTGCACTAAATTCTGTGCCAGCTTTTTTTGCTATAAAATTACCACTTGCAGAATCTAATATAATGTTTTTTGCTGAATCTAATACAATATCTCCATCTGCATCTAATGTAAGATGAGCAGCTGTTGCATCATCATCTTCTGTTTCTATTGTAGTAGCTCCATGAGCATTAGTAGTAATTTTAAATAAATCTCCAGTATCTGCAGAGCTTGTTATTTGTAAAGCTGTACTTCCATCTGTTCCATTAATAGTAACATCTGTAAACGTACTAGATGCAGCAGTTCCTCCAATATCGCCTTT